>Ga0247841_10000863_pt1 | contig 74528 bp, 75 predicted proteins | sample LaCruzMarch2015__2_FD_192410 | JGI IMG/M metagenome (GOLD analysis project Ga0247841, IMG submission 192410) | Freshwater microbial communities from meromictic Lake La Cruz, Castile-La Mancha, Spain - LaCruzMarch2015_18m | ecosystem: Environmental > Aquatic > Freshwater > Lake | place: Spain... | reverse complement strand
AAAAACAAGTTCGACAAGTGGCTGCAGGTCGAGATCGCCGTCTGCGAGGCCTGGGCCGATGCCGGCCGCATACCCAAATCAGCCCTGCCGAACATACGCAAGGCCAGGGTTGACTTCGACCGCATGGCGGAGATACTCAAGGTGACCCATCACGACGTGACTGCCTTCCTAAACGCCGTTGGCGAAACGGTGGGCGAGGATTCCCGCTATATCCACCTCGGCCTGACTTCTTCGGATATCATGGACACCGCACAGGCCCTGCAGCTGCGCGAGGCCGTTGACCTGCTGCTCGAGGACGTGGACGCGCTGATCAAAGTGCTCGAGGACAGGGCCGTGGCCAACAAGGACACCATCATGATCGGGCGGACGCACGGGGTGCACGCCGAGCCCATCACTTTCGGGCTCAAGATGGCCCTGTGGGCGCAGGAGATGAGGCGTAATCATGCCCGGCTGGAAGAGGCCAGGATTTGTATCAGCGTGGGCAAGATATCCGGGGCGGTGGGCACATATGCCACGGTATCGCCCGATATCGAGGCCAGGGCCTGTGCATCGCTCGGGCTGGCCTCTGCGCCAATCTCAAACCAGGTGATCCAGCGGGACCGCCACGCGCAGTTTGTAACCACGCTTGCCATCACGGCCGGCTCGCTCGACAAGTTTGCCACCGAGATCAGGGCCCTGCAGAGGACCGAGATCCTGGAGGCAGAGGAACCTTTTTCACAGGGTCAGACGGGCTCATCCGCCATGCCGCACAAGCGCAACCCCGAGCTTTGCGAGAGGGTGTGCGGGCTGGCGCGCTTGATCAGGGGCCATTCCGTCACCGCGCTGGAGAATATGGCGCTGTGGCACGAGCGCGATATCAGCCATTCATCCAACGAACGCGTGATCCTGCCGGACGCCTGCCTTGCACTCGACTATATTTTGAGCATATTCACCGGTGTTATGAAGGGCCTGCAGGTATACCCTGATAACATGAAGCGCAACCTCGAGATAACGCAGGGGCTGGTATTTTCGCAGAATGTCATGCTGGCGCTGGTAAACAAGGGGCTCAGCCGGCAGAAAGCCTACGAACTTACCCAGCGCAATGCCATGCAGGCATGGAAAAGCAAGACGCCCTTCCTGAAATTACTGAAGTCAGATCCCGATGTCTCGGAACACCTCAATGCCAGGGAACTCGATACTTTATTCGACTACCGGCGCTTCCTCAAGCACACCGACGAGGTGTTCGAGCGCCTGGGCCTGATAAAGAAAACCCGTAAGTCACAGATTAAGAAATAGGAGCCGCGACTTGGACACTTTATTAGACAGCTCATTAAGGCTCCCCGTATACGGGAAGGGCAAGGTCAGGGACACCTACAAGGTAGGGGACAGGCTCCTGATGCTGGCCACCGACCGCATATCCGCCTTCGATTTCGTCCTGCCCAACAGCATACCCGACAAGGGGATAGTGCTCAACCAGATCTCGGCTTTCTGGTTCGCAAAAACCTATCACCTGGTGCACAACCACATGGTTGAATCGGTTGAAAGCCGCAGGGCGCTGATCAAGTATTCCCCCTGGAAAAAACCCCTGCCCGAAATGCTGCTGGGCCGCTCCATGATCGTTTTAAAGGCGGAGCGTGTGCCGGTGGAGTGCGTCGTCCGCGGGTACCTGGCCGGTTCGGCCTGGGCAGAGTACAGGAAAAAAGGGACGATCAACGGGCGCAAGGCTCCCAAAGGATTGGTTGAGAGCCAGGAATTGGCGGAGCCAATTTTCACACCCACCACCAAGGCTGATACCGGCCATGACCTTCCCATGTCCGCCCCGGAACTGGCCAAACTGGTGGGTGAAAGGACCGCCCGCAGGCTGGAGGAAAAGAGCCTGGCGCTTTACAATTTCGCACGCTCATATGCCATTGAGCGCGGCATCATCATAGCCGACACCAAGTTCGAATTCGGTTTCCACGACAGGGAACTGATCCTGATCGACGAGGCGCTTACGCCCGATTCGAGCAGGTTCTGGGACTCCGGCCAGTATGAGCCGGGACAATCTCAGCCGAGCTACGATAAACAGCCGGTCAGGGACTGGCTGATCGCCTCCGGTTGGAACCAGAAGGCGCCTGTGCCGACCCTGCCGACAAACGTGGTCAAGGCGACGGCAGAGCGTTACCGCGAGGCTTACACACTGCTGACCGGGAGGAAGTTTAAAAATGTATTTATCTAAAGTCTATATTACGCTCAAGCCCACTGTGAACGACCCGCAGGGCCTGACCATCAAGGGTGCCCTTCACACGCTCGGTTTCGGCAACGTGGAGGAGGTCAGGGCGGGCAAATACATCGAGATAAAGATCGCCGCTACCGACATTGAGAAGGCACGGGCCGAGTCGCAGGAAATGTGTAAGAAACTGCTGGCCAACCCGGTCATCGAGAACTTCCGTTTCGACCTGGAAGAGATCAGCCCGGCCTGAGCTTCAGGGCACAGAGTACGTTATCTTCAATACCGCCCCGTCCAGGCATATCATGTCAGCTTTGCTGTCCCAGTTGGTCGAGGTAAAGAAACCCAGCCTGAACTGGCACCTTCCCTGGGCAGTGGACAACAGCTTCTGTACCAGGTTTTCCCCGCGGTCGTCCAGGGTCACGTCCACGGCCAGCGGGCCCTGCAAATCAATCAGCTTGACGCTCCCCACCATGGGTGCCGTGGCCTCGTAGGCTACCCTGCCCAGGCTGCCTGCCGAACCGTACTGGTACTGGTATATCTCGAGGGCCCCCATGTTGCCCCAGCTTGCGTTGCTGTAGGTGGGGTTGCCGATAACCGTGTATCCCGTGAGATCGAGCACCGCCTGTTTGATCACCGCGGTGGGGGGCAGCGTCGTTAGGTCAAAGCTCAGGAACGCGCGGCTGGCCTGGTTAGCAGGGTTGTCCCCCGCGCATACCTCGTTTGAACGGGCGTAATTCGCGCCGCTTTTAACCAGCGACCCGCTCTCGTTTGCCACTACGTTCAGTATGGCGGTCCTCTCCCCGGACTGCTGCACGGGCACGCTTCCCACGACTGCCGCGGTCACGGTGGCCGTGGTGCTGCCGGATTGATTGACCGCTGTCAGGGTATACGTCGTTGTCGAAAATGGCACCACGGACGTCGTTCCATTCAGGGGTACGGGGCCGATGCCGTTGTCGATATTGACCGCCTGAGCGCCGGTTACAACCCAGCCCAGCACGGCATTCTGACCGGCGGAAATCACGGCGGGGTTCACCGCAAAAGTCGTCACGACAGGCTGCCCTGCCGCCGGTGCAGCCGGGGCGACCGGGACGGGCAGGGAGATGCACCCTGCCATCAATAGGGCTGCAAGCGGAACAAGTACCAGTAATTTTTTCATGGTATGGCCTCCCGGGGTAACATTTTGTGTGTCACAAGAGATAACGGGCAAACACCCATAAAGTTTAGCCGCCGTGCTGCCGTTTAACCCTACTGCGGGAGCACGTAACGGACGATCAACTTGGCATTGCCTGCGCTGATATCCAGGTAGTTGGCGCTGCTCTGGGCAGTATAGGTTCCCTGGTACCTGCCCTGCTGGTAGTCAGCCCGGCTGTAGTAATAGTACTTCTCAAACTGCAGGCGCAGCTGGTAGCGGTCGCTGCCCGCATCAAGTTGCCTCTGCAGCGTGGAGACGAAATCGGGCGAGGTAAAGGGTGTGCTGGGCATCATGGTGGCCACGAAATTGTAGTTCCAGCTGAAAACATAGCCTGCCGGCACTATAACCATGTAGTCGGATGGTTTTAATAATACCCCGAACTGCTGGTTATAAATATTCAGCGCGCCCTGGAAGGGGAAGGGCGAATTGACCACCACGGTCTTGGAGACATCAAGGCCCACGCTCTTGATAATGGCGTTGCGCGGGATGGAGGATATGTCGAAGCTTAAAAAGCCCTGCATCGGTATCTGCATCTCGTTCTGCCCGACCAGGACGGGGTCGAGGACCACTTTATCTTTCCTGACCGTGCCATCCTCTCCGGGAATCGAATACAGTGTGGCGGTGTAAACGTACAACGGGGTCACGATGACCTCAGTGCTGGCCGTCAGTGTCCCCTCGTCATTCCTGGCAAAGATGGTGTAGATGGTGTCCTTCCTTGGCTGCACCGGTCGGCTGCCTGACATAGACACATCGCCTATGTCGGGGTCTATGCGCACGCTGCCGTACCCGCTTACGTCCCAGGTCAACGTGGACCATTCACCGTCGTTTATCACGGGGGGTGTAGCCGTAAAAACCCTCACCGCCAGCCTCTCCGCTGCGCCGGGTATGACCACGGCGACATTCGTGCCAACCTCGTCGGACCAGTTGCCGTAATTGTCCTGCGCCTTGAACCAGACAGTGTGCTGGCCGGCGCTGAGCTGATCTGTCTCAAAGGAGGCAAGCTGGCTCAGGTTTCCGTTTATACTGGAACGCCAGTTGTAGCCCACGATCTGTCCGGTGGACGAGATCGCATGCCCTGTAAACGATACCTTTTCGCCCGTGAAAACCTTGGGGGATGATACAGAATCTATATAAGCAAGGGGGGCCAATTTGGTATTTACCACCGGTCTCACACATCCCGTGACCAGTACAGCCAGTACCAGGATGGCTATAGCCGCCTTTCTCAAATTGACACCTCCGTGCGCGTGGTATTTCTCACAATCTAACATTGTATCCGTGGCTTGTCAATATATCTATTTATATCCCGGCCCTGACATGCTGCATGACCATGGTCATGGTTTCCCCGGCTTTGCCATCGATACGCACAGCCGCGATCTGATCCAGGGCAGTGGGGCCGATATTGATGATAACGATTTTGGCCCCCGCGTTATGCGCATATTCCGGTATGCTTGAGGCAGGGTACACCACCAGTGTCGAGCCTATTACTATGCACAGGTCGCACTGGTTGGCCCTGCGGGAAGCCTCGCTCAGTACGGCCTGCGGCAACATTTCGCCGAAATATACAGCATCGGGCTTGAGGATGCCCCTGCAGGCCTCGCACTCCGGCAGATCCTCCACGGCAAGGCGCGCCAGTATCTCCGCCATGGGATAGCGCCTGTGGCAACCCAGGCAGCGCGCGTACTGCATGTTGCCGTGCAATTCAAATACCTTCTCGTCCGGTACCCCCGCCATCTGGTGCAGGTTGTCGATGTTTTGAGTCACCACGCAGTCCAGCTTGCCCAGCTTATCCATCTCGGCTACAGCGTAGTGGGCTGCGTTCGGCTGCACATCCTTGATCAGCCCCCCTTCAGACAGCATCTTCCACTGCATCTTCCTCACCTCCGGCCGTGCCACGAACCTCTGGATGGTGAAATCCTCGGGGTCCATCCTTGTCCAGATGCCGTCCTCGCCCCGGAAGTCCGGTATGCCGGACTCGGTGCTGATGCCAGCCCCGCTGAAAACCACGCACTTTTTCGAATTCAGGATCAGCCCGGCAACCTGTTCGGCCAGCTGCCCGATTTCCTTGCCTTCCATTGTTCAAACCCCCCGCGATATTGCGCTTTCCCTGTATGGTTACGCTCACCAATTATACATGCTTTGCCCTCTCTGATATATTGGTATTGCTTTACCATGCCCGACATCGTCAACTATCTGAAAAACAACCTAGCCACCGGCTTCATCGGCAGAGAGTTGCATTACCTGCCCGTTGCTTCCTCCACTCAGGACATGGCCAGGGACCTGGCCGAGCAGGGTGCACCCGAGGGCACCGCCGTCATAGCCGGCAGGCAGCAGTCGGGCCGCGGCAGGCTGGGCAGGACGTGGCTTTCCCCCGAGGGCGGGCTGGCCACGTCGGTGGTCCTGCACCCGGCAATGCCGGCCGTCCACCTCCTGCCGGCCATCTCGGCGCTGGCAGTCTTGCGCACGGTCAGGGGGCTGGGCATCGGGGCCGGCATCAAGTGGCCCAATGACGTCCTCATCAACGGCCGCAAGGTTTGCGGCATATTGATCGAACACGGGCTGGCCGGCGGCATCGTCAGCTACAGCATCATAGGCATCGGCATCAATATAAATTTCGACACCGGCCTGTATCCCGAGATAGCCGGATTTGCCACCAGCCTCTCGCTGCAGTTGGGACATGAACTGCCGGTTGGCCGGGTGGCGCTGAGCGTGTACACGGAACTGGAGGCACTCTACCTGCAGGCCGAAAAACCGGCTGCAATCATCAGTGAATGGGCTGCCAGCATGGACACCCTGGGCCGGCGCGTGAAGGTCCAGTCCGGCAACAGCACCGTCGAGGGCGTGGCCGAAACCATCAGCGGGTCGGGCCATCTGTTGCTGCGCATGGACGACGGCTCTTTGCATGAGATACTGGCGGGCGACGTATCGCTTACACCCGGCAACAGTCAATAATAAGGGCGGCCATGAGGCCGCCCTTATTTCATAATCCGGTTTGCTTATCAGGCGCCCAGCTTTTTCTGGTCACCGTCCCGATTTTGCATAAACAGGGGCTGGATCAGGTCTATGGGCAGGGGGAATACTACCGTATTGGTCCTGTCCGAAGATATGGCCACCAGCGTCTGGAGGTAGCGCAACTGCAAAGCCATCGGCTCCCTGGAGATTATGCGTGCAGCTTCAGCCAGCTTCTCAGCAGCCTGCGCCTCGCCCTCTGCGGCGATGATCTTGGCCCGCCTGCCCCTCTCGGCTTCAGCCTGTGCAGCCATGATTTTCTGCATGTTGTCGGGCAACACGACGTCGCGCACCTCGACCATGCTGACCTTGATGCCCCACGGCTCTGTCCCCTCGTCGATCATGGACTGGAGCTTGGCATTGACCTTGTCCCTGTGTCCCAGCAGCTCTTCAAGGTCGCTCTGCCCCACCACGTTTCGCAAAGTGGTCTGGCAAAGCAGTGAGGTCGCCCTGATGTACTGCTCGACGTTGAGCACCGCCGATTCCGGCTTCATGACGCGGAAATACACCACGGCGTCTACCTTGACCGTTACCGTGTCCATGGTGATGCACTCCTGCTGCGGCACATCCATGGTCACCACCCGCAGTTCCACCTTTACCATGCGCTCGATAAATGGGATGAGCAGGATAAGGCCGGGGCCCCTCACCCCCACGTACCTTCCCAGGCGGAAAACCACGCCCCTTTCATACTCGTTGACTATCCTGATAGCTGCAAAAAGCATTATCAGGATAAAAATTGCCAGAACTATCAATCCCGCAAACTGCATGCATGCCTCCTTATTTATTTTTGGTTACGATTAATTTAAGGTTATCAACCCTCTGTATAAACACTTTTTCACCGGGCTGCGCCTGGCCCTCGCGCAGTTCAGCCTTCCACAACTCCCCCTCCACCATCACCATGCCCGTGGGGTTGAGCGCGATTTTAACATCGGCCACCTGGCCGATCATGCCCTCCCTGCCGGTGGTCACCTTCCTTTTTTGCCCCCTGACGGCGGCCCAGACCAGGAATGCCACAAAGCCGGCCAGGAAAACAGCAACGAACACGATGAGGATTTTATCGAACTGCATAGATGCCTCGCTTTCACTGAAAAGGATGAGTGAACCTGTTACCAGGGATATTACTGCACCCGTGGTCAGTATACCATAGGCAGGTACAAATATCTCAGTCACGAAGAGGCCGAAGGCCAGTAAAATAAGCAGCAACCCCGCCCAGTAGGCGTTCAGCACGCCCAGCGAATAGAATGCCAGGAAAAGGCATATGCCCCCGATCACGCCGGGGAAGATCAGCCCGGGGTTGGATATCTCGGTGATCAGCCCGATGGAAGCCAGCGTCAGCAATATGTATGCCATGTTGGGATGGCTGATGATCTGCAGTATCCTCTCCGCCAGCGTCATGTTGCTTGTGCTGACACCGGCCCCCCCTGTATCGATGGTGACCTCGCTGCCGTCCGCCAGCGTCACCTTGCGCCCGTTGATCTGCTTGATGACGCTGTCCAGGTCGTCGGCCTGGAAATCGACCAGTTTTACCTCAACGGCTTCCAAAGCAGTGAACGACTTGCTCTCCCGCACGGCGGCCTCGACCAGGGCGGGGTCACGCCCGCGCTTTTCGGCTATGCTCTCAATCCAGGCGGCCGAGTATTCCGTGGCCTTCTTCTGAACGTCCTCGGGCATGTCCTCCCCCACGCTCACCGGGTGGGCGGCCCCTATGCTGGTGGCCGGCGCCATGGCAGAGAGGTGCGCTGAAACGGTGATAAAGGTGCCCGCCGAGGCGGCCCAGGCGCCGTGGGGCGATACGTACACTACCACCGGAACCTTCGCGTTCATGATACGCTTGACTATGCGTTCGGTGGAATCCAGCAAACCGCCGGGGGTGTCCAGCGTAATGATGCAGACAACATCACCGCTGTCCTCCGCCTCGGCTATGCCGCGGCTGATATAATCGGCAACCACGGGCACAATGTTGCCTTTGACCTCCAGTACATGTACTTTTCCCATGTCACCGGCAGTGCTGCAGCCGGCAATAGACAGCGCCAGGCCCGCCAGGAATGCCGAGACATAAATAACTCGAAGGACCGTCCTCAGGTTCATGTTTATATTGTATACCAGAAGCGGCGGGAAGACAGTAATTGAAGCTGCTATACCATTAGTGTAGAATTATCCGGCTTTGTGAGGATATGAACGCTATGGAAAGTCAAAGATGTAAAGGCGCCCGCGACCTGCTGCCGGATGACATGGAGCGTTTCCGGCAGGTTGAGGACGCCTTCCGCAACTCGTGCTTGAACTGGGGCTACCGCGAGATCAGGACGCCCACGCTGGAATACATACACCTCTTCACCGCGGCGGGGACGCTCACGCCCGCCATGCTGGGCCGAGTCTATTCATTCCTCGACTGGGACGGTTGGGGGGGCGAGCGTGTCGTGCTGCGCCCGGACGGGACCATACCGGCCGCCCGCCTCTACAGCGAGAACCTATCAGGCCGTGGGATGGCACGCCTCTACTACATAACCAACGTCTTCGCATTCGAGGAAACCGGCCGCGAGAACCGCGAGAAGTGGCAGTGCGGGGTGGAACTTCTGGGCGATAGTGAACGCACCTCGGACGCCGAGGTCATCGGCCTGGCGCTGGAAATAGCGGGGACGGCGGGAGTGCCGCAGCCGGAGCTCAAGCTGTCCCACGCCGGCATTTTAAAAGCCCTCATCGGGGAGCTCGGGTTGGACGCGGACGCCAGGGCCGCCCTGCTCGACGAGATACTGGAGGGCAACTGGCAGGCCTTTGCCGGCGTCAAGAGCAAGAACAGGGAAGTGGTCAAGGCTATTGCCACCCTTATCAAGCTGAAGGGGAAATCAAGCGGCTTCCTGGCCAACCTCAAGGCCATGCCCGCCGTATCCAAAGACGTGCGAAAGGAGATCGACCGCTTCGCCGCCATTACCGCGCTGCTGGATACCATGGGCACCGGCTACTCCATCGACTTCACCTCCATCCGGGGCTTCGAATACTACACGGGCCTGTGTTTCAAGATAACCTCCGGCGGCGCCAGGATATGCAGCGGGGGCAGGTACGACAACCTGGTAGGCCTGGTGGGCGGCCGGGACATACCGGCCTGCGGTTTCGCCTTCTACATGGACGCCATCGCGGCCATGGTCAAACCGTTGTCTCTGCAAAAGGCCGATAAGACCGTATCGGTCAAAGCGGCAGGCGGGTCGGCCTCCGCGGCCAGGGCCGCCTTCGAAGCGGCGGCAGCCCTGCGCAAGGTTGGGCTGATCGCGGAACTCGATTTCTTCGGCAGCCAGCTCAAGGCACGCTGGAGCGTGACGGTCAGCGGGCGGCCTGCCGGCTTTGTCATTGTGGATAACGAAAAGAGTACCCGCAGGAGGGTGGCCACGGTAGGCGAGGTCATAAATATTATCGGGGGATTCGGCAAGCTTGGCAGGTAGGACGGCAGCCGGGACACGTCTGGCCCTGCCCAAGGGTAAAATGCTGGCGCGCACCGCCGCCTTCCTCAACGCCACGGAACTGGGCTTCGACGACTATAACTCCGCAACCCGCATCTACCGCATGAAGTCGCAGGCCGTGCCGGGGTTGACCGCCAAGATGCTTAACGAGCGGGACATACCCGTACAGGTGGCGGTGGGCAACTACGATTTCGGCATCTGCAGTTCAGACTGGCTGCAGGAGCTTCAGGCCAGGTACCCGGCCAGCCGCGTGATCAAAATTGCCGACCTCGGGTATGACACATCCGGCATCTACCTGGCATGTTCGGCGTCCTCTGACATATCCGCGCAGGACATGGCCGGCAGCGCCGCTGCCTGGCGCATAGTGACCGAGTACCCGGCCCTGGCGGAGGCGGCCGCCTGCAGGATGCGGCTCAAGAGGTACCGCATCTTCCCCTGCTGGGGTTCTACCGAGGCCTACCCGCCCGAGAACGCCGACTTCTCCGTCCTGCGCGCCGCGGACGACGCCGCGCTGCGCGGCCTTAACCTGAGGCCGGTCAGCAGGATATGCGACAGCAACGCCTGCATCATCGCCAACAGCAGCAGCCTGCAGGGCGGCGACTTCAGCCGCCTGCTCGAGCGCTTCGCATCCTCTGCCGCTATGAAAAATAAGCCCTGGCGGGCGCAGGAAAAAGCGCCTGCTGCAATTAATAACGACCTGTGCGGCGACATCAGCCGCGCCGGCAATGTCTGGCTGGCGCTGGCCGACGGCCACCAGCAGGTGCCAACCGCCGCCTTTATGCAGAAGACCGGTATCAGTCTGGAGGGATACTCGAAGAATGACATGAGGCGCCGTCCTTCCTGCGGCATCGACTGGCTCAGCATCAAGGTCATCCGGCCGCAGGACATGCCCCAGCAGGTTGCCAACGGGAATTTTGACCTGGCCATCACGGGGAGGGACTGGCTGCTCGACCACCTCTGCCAGTTCCCGTCCAGCCCGGTGGCCGAACTGGTCAACCTCGGCTTCGGCTGGGTACGCATCGTGGCCGTGGTCAGCCAGGAGGTGCCCGCAGATTCCATCAGCGACCTGCGCGGCCTCATAGCGCGTGGCAGGATGGTGCCCCTGCGCATAGCCACGGAGTACGTCAACATAGCCGATAAATACCTGCGCGACAAGCACATCGCCCGTTACCGCGTGATACCCACCTGGGGGGCGACCGAGGTCTACCTGCCCGAGGACGCGGACATGCTGATCGAGAACACTGAGACCGGCCAGACACTGGCCCGGCACAAGCTCAAGATCATAGATACGCTGTTCGAGTCAACGGCCTGCCTGATAGGCAACAGGCGCAGCATGGAAGCGCGCGGCAAAAAGCACAAAATCGAGGAATTGGTCAGGACATTCCGGGAGGCGGTGAGCAAAAAATGAAGGTGATAAAGGATTATAAACAGGCTGTCATGGCCCTGGACCGCAGCATCCGGTACGACCCGGGCAGCAAGACCGAAGCCGCCGTGCGCGGGATAGTTGAGAACGTCAGGAAGGGCGGGGACAAGGCCCTGCTTGCCTATACGGAGCAATTCGACGGGGCCAGGTTGAAATCGCTGGAGGTAACAGCGCGGGAGATTTCTGCTGCCCGCAGGGCGGCTGACCCGCAGCTGATAAGGGCGCTTGAATTTGCCGCTGCGCGCGTGGAAAAGTTCCACAAGACCTGCCTGCACAAATACGGCAAAGGCTTTATTAAGGATGGGTTGGGACAGCAGGTGTTGCCCCTCGAACGGGTGGGGGTTTACGTCCCGGGAGGGACCGCCTCATACCCCTCCACCGTGCTGATGACCGCCATACCGGCGCGGGTGGCCGGTGTAAAGGATATAATCATGGCCACGCCCTGCGGCAGGGACGGCAAAGTGCCGGCAAATACTCTGGCCGCCGCCGCTGTGGCCGGTGTTGACCGCGTATTCAAAATCGGCGGCGCTCAGGCCGTGGCGGCCATGGCCTTCGGCACGGAGTCTGTGCCGCGCGTGGAAAAGGTTTGCGGGCCGGGCAATATCTACGTAATGACCGCCAAGAAGCTTCTTTACGGCGTCGTCGATATCGATGCCCTGCAGGGGCCCAGCGAGGTGGTGGTGATAGCCGACGGCTCCGCCGACCCAGTTTTCTGTGCTGCCGACCTGGTGGCGCAGTCGGAGCATGACGCCATGGCCTCGTCAATACTCATAACCACATCTGAGAGACTGGCCGTCAGTGTGCAGGCCGAACTCAAGAAGCAGCTTGCAGGCCTGAAAAGAAATGCCATCGCCGGCAGGGCTCTGCAGGCCAACGGTTTGATCATCATAGTGAAAACACTTGAGCAGGCCATAGAGTTGGCCAACCTTTACGCGCCCGAGCACCTCTCACTCATGATAAAAAACGCCGGGCAGTATGTCGGCCTCATCAGGAACGCGGGTTGCATCTGCGCAGGGCAGTATTCGCCGGTGGTGCTGGGCGATTACGTCGCCGGTCCCAGCCATGCGCTGCCCACCGGGGGAAGTGCACGTTTCAGTTCACCGCTCAACGTTCTGGATTTCCTCAAGATCAGCAGCGTCATCTGCCTGGAAGATGATGCCATCAGCAGGCTGGGCCCGCCGGCCGAATTACTGGCACAAAATGAAGGTTTGAGCGGGCACGCCAGTGCTATCAGGATCAGGCTGGATAAGCGCAGGGCCCTGAGCCAATAAAACGCATAAATATTTGACTGTTGATCGAAACCAGGAGGGAGGTTCAAATGAGCGACGGGCATGAAATTATAGACGTATGGATGCAGCACCCCACCATGAAATTCGGCAACCACCAGATGTTCGATTCGCTGAGGCGGTGGACCGGGCAGGAGAAGCTCACCGCGGAATTGCCGCTCGAGTTTACCATCGACCTGATGGACCAGGCCCACGTAACCAGGAGCTTGATCTGCGCCTGGTGGAGCCCGGCCGGTCCCCTCATATCCAACGACGAGGTGGCGGCTTACGTCCGACAATACCCTACAAGGCTGATCGGCGTGGCATCGGCCAACCTCTACAGGCCGATGGAGGCGGTGAGGGAGCTGCGGCGCTGTGTCAAAGAGCTGGGGTTCAAGGCGCTGCGCATAGTGCAGTGGCTGTGGAACCTACCGCCCAACGACCGCCGCTATTATCCCCTCTATGCCGAATGCATCGAGCTCGGCATACCCTTCTGCTGCCAGGTCGGGCACACGGGGCCGCTTTGCCCGTCGGAACCCGGCAGGCCCATCCCCTACATCGACGAGGTTGCGATCGAGTTCCCCGAGCTCAAGATAGTGGGCGGGCACATCGGTTATCCCTGGACAACGGAGATGATCGCGGTGGCGACCAAGCATGAGAACGTATACATCGATACCTCGGCCTACGTGTCAAAGAGGTTCCCGGCGGAGCTGGTGACCTACATGCAGAAGCACGGCAAAAAGAAGGTCATGTTCGGCACCAACTACCCCATGGTCACGGCGGGGATGTGCCTCAAGGACCTGGATTCCCTGCAGCTGACCGCCGAGGTTAAAAAACTCTTCCTCTACGAGAACGCGGTGAGGGTTTTCGGCCTTTAGCTTACAGCCCTCATAACCTTTGCGTATATCATTGTGATATAGTAAACTCAAGACAGAAAGGCAGGTACCGGTGAAAACTGTCACCGGTTGGCAGGAGCGGATCCGTGGAACTGTTCATAAAGTTTAATCCTGTTGCACTCTCGCTGGCCATACCCGCGCTGATATCCGGTAGCCTGGCCTTTTATGCTTTTGCCCGGCGCCCTGTTGTGGGATCGCGCGTCTTCGCCTTCCTCATGCTGGCTTTGTGCGTGTGGTCGGTTTTTTACGGGCTGGAACTATCCTGCGTAACTATAGATGGAATGCTGGCCTGCGCTGCGGTGGAGTACCTGGGAATTGCCAGCGTACCCGTGCTCTGGCTGATATTAACGCTTCTGTACACAGGGCGAGAAAAATGGGTCACCCGGAGAAATGTCATCCTTCTCTTTGTGGTGCCGTCCATCACCGTAGTGATGGTGGCCACCAACCAGTTGCACCACTTTTATTACGACACGGCCAGTGTTGACACCGGTGGGCCGTTTCCAATGCTGGCGCTAACCAGGGGGCCCTGGTTCTGGGTACATTCCATTTACTCTTATGCAGCCCTCCTGGCAGGCACCGTTTTATTGATTGAAAGACTCTGGAAACCTGGTACCATATTCCGCAACCAGGTGATCGCCATGCTGATCGGGGTGTCGGTGCCCTGGGTGGTAAGCATCCTTTACGTGGCCTTCGGGTTTATGCTCTTTCGACATGTTGACCCGACGCCCTTTGCCTTTACCATAACCGGCCTGGTGGTTGCCTGGAGCATGTTCCGTCTCGGGCTTTTCGATATAGTGCCTTTGGCCTACGATACAGTTGTTGACAGCATAAATGATGCCATAGTAGTGATGGACAGGCAGGACAGGATCGTGGAATATAATAAGGCGGCCCGTGATATCCTGGGATTATCCCCTGCCCTTATCGGCCAGTCTGCAGACGTTGTCTGGAAGGACTGGCCGAAGCTGATGAACCTGAGGGAGACAGACGGATCGGCCAGTATCGAAATAGTATCGGGCCGGTTGGATTCAACGCGTTGCTACGAGGCTTCCTCATATAACGTTGCAAACTGGCATAAGCAAATCACCGGGAAAGTGATCTTGTTGCACGACATCACCGACCGCAAACTGGCGGACGAGGCTCTGCGGGAGAGCGAGGCAAAACACCAGCTGCTTATCGAGAACAGCCACGATATCATATACACCATAAATATACAGGGCATAATGACATTTGTTTCGCCGGCCTGGAAAAGGCTCCTGGGCCATGATACCGATGCTGTTGTAGGACACCCATTCCAGGAGTTCATGCACCCCGACGATATAGCCCGCTGTGAAAAATTTTTGGCATCTGTCCTTGAGACTATGCAAGCATCGAGTATCGAGTACCGGGTAAAGCACCTGACCGGAGATTGGAGGTGGCATAATACCAACGCCTTGCCTGTACTTAATGCTCATGGGACATGCACCTCTTTTGTCGGCATTGCCAGCGATGTTACCGAGCGCAAGCAACTGCAGCAGAAGCTTGAAGAGATGGCTAACCACGACTTTCTCACGGGGTTGCCCAACAGGGTATTGTTGCTCGACCGTTTCACCGTGGCAGCAGCGCTGGCCCAACGCAACAAAGCCCGGCTGGCCGTCATGTCGCTGGACCTGGATAAGTTTAAAACGATCAATGATACGCACGGACACGAAGCGGGTGACCAGGTGCTCAAAGCAGTCAGCACGCGGATTACGGGAATAATACGTGCCAGCGACACCTTAGCCCGAATCGGGGGAGACGAGTTTATACTGGTGATGCTCGAGACCAACCACAGGGAAGACTCCACTGCAATAGCGCGTAAGATCCTGGATTCCTTTCGAGAGCCGCTGTTAATTGACAGCCACCAGCTACAGATATCCACCAGCATTGGTATCGCCCTGTACCCTGAAGATGCAGAAGACATGGAAACCCTGATAAAAAAATCCGACGCTGCACTGTATTACGCAAAGGGTCACGGCCGCAACCAGTTCAGGCTATACAGCGATGGCGATCTCGGGTATAGCGCAGACCGCGATAGTGCCGCCTGATATATAGACTGACCCCTGAAACTATTAAATGGTAAAATGACAACGCTGCACCTCTATCTATCATTCGCACTGCAGCAGGGTACCATCGGAGATGCTTAAACCAAAAGACGTTGAAAACATGGTCCGTCCTGACCTCAGGGGAATGAAGGCCTATACCCCCGTCGATCCCGTCGAGGTATTGACCGGCCGCGCCGGGGTGCCCGCCGGGGAGACGGTCAAGCTGGACGGCAATGAGAACCCCTACGGCTGCTCGCCGCGGGTACAGAAGGCGCTGGCCAAATTCCAGGACTACAACAGGTACCCTGACCCCGACCAGCGCGATGTGCGCAGGGCACTGGCAAAGTATACGGGTGTGAAGGCGGAGTCCATCGTGGCCGGGGCCGGCAGCGACGACCTCATCGACATAATCCTGCGGCTGTTCATCGGGCCGGGCGACCGGGTCATAAACTGCCCTCCCACCTTCGGCATGTACCCCTTCTGCACCGTGATCGCGGGAGGGGAAGTCACCAGGGTGCCACGCAAAGCAGATTTCTCACTCGACCTGCCCGCCATAAAAAAGGCGGTTGACGCTAAAACAAAGGTCATCTTCATCGCATCGCCCAATAACCCCTCGGGCAACATGGCATCGGAGGCCGGGATAAAGGAGCTGCTCGCACTTGACCTGGTCTTGGTGGTGGACGAGGCCTACGTCGAATTCAGCGGCGGCTCGCTCACTCCGCTGGTCGCCCAATACCCCAACCTGGTCGTGCTGCGCACATTCAGCAAGTGGGCGGGCATCGCCGGCCTGAGGGCGGGCTACGGCATCTGCCCGGCAAATATCGTCCCCTACATGATGAAGATAAAGCAGCCCTACAACATCAACATGGCCGCCTACGTGGGCATCCTGGAGTCGCTGGCGGACCTCGGTTACCTGCAGAAGACAGTCAGGGCCATGGTCGAGGAGCGGGATGTGCTACTCAGAGGCCTGCAGCAGTTCAAATGGCTCAAGCCCCATCCTTCGCGGGCCAACTTCATCCTGTGCGCCGTGCTCGACCGCGGCGCCAAAGACGTCTACCTGGGACTGCAGAAAAAAGGCATCTTCATCCGCTATTTCGATACGCCCGAGCTGAAGGATTACATCCGCATCAGCGTGGGGCGCCCCGCCGATACGGTACGTGTGATTGCCGCGCTCAGGGATATGTGATAACCTTTGGCTTGAATCCGCTTACAGAGAGGTTAAAATGGCCGGACGCAAAGCAAGTGTCACCCGCCGCACCAGGGAAACCTCGGTCAAGGCCGAGGTCAATATCGACGGCAGCAGCCAGTACGAGATCACCACGGGCATCCTGTTTTTTGACCACATGCTCTGCCAGCTTGCCCAGCACGGCGTCTTCGACCTCAAGATATCCGCCAACGGCCCCGACCAGCATCACGTGGTGGAGGACGTGGCCATCACGCTGGGCCGCGCCTTTAACCAGGCCCTGGGCGACAAGCACGGCATCGTCAGGATGGCCGATGCGGTGGTACCCATGGACGAGGCAGTGGCGCTGGTGGCGCTGGATATATCGGGCCGCGGCAACGCCATTATTGAGACATCAATCAAGGAAGCCGTGATATCCGAGATGCACTCCGACCTGGTGCACCACTTCTTCGTCTCCTTCGCCCAGGAGGCGCGCATCAACATACACGCCTGGGTGCTGAGCGGCAAGAACGACCACCACAAGGCGGAGGCCCTCTTCAAGGCGCTGGCGCGGGCACTCGACATGGCCACCCGCATCGACCCCCGCATCTCCGGCAACGTCCCCAGCACCAAGGACAGCATCGACTGATTTGGTAGGGGGTCACTATTTCACGTCGACCCACAGGTGCAGTTCCTGCGAGGGACCAGTCAGACGGTTCTAAGCCCGAGGCTGTTACGTATAGCTTCATCCACCTCATCCATTTTCATTTCAGTTAACGCGCCCAGCCTGGTTTCCAGCCGGCCGTTATCCACCGTCATAACCTGTGACAGGTTCACATAGCCGTCCTTTACCAGCCCGCTTTCCTTAGCTGAAATGCGGACAATGAAAGGGTAAGGTTTTATTCCAGCTGTGCTGCAGGCTGCCACAATAGTGGTCGGGCTGAATTTATTGCCCGTATCATTCTGGATAACCAGGGCCGGCCGCATGCCCGATTGCTCGCTTCCCCTGCAGGGGTTCCAGTTAACCAGGTATATCTCGCCGCGTAGAAGGGGCCCCTGCATATTTCGTCACCCCGGGCCGATGATAACATCACGGGCAGCAGCGAGAGACCCTTCGGCAAACCTCAGGTTATCTTTTGCCAGTGCCTTATAACCGGCCCGCATTTTGGCTTGCAGCCGCTTCTCCGCCAGCTCCTGCAGGCAGGCAGCCACTACCCTGCTGCGGCTGATCTTTTGCTCAGCCGCGACCTCGTCAGCAACAGCCAGCAGGCTTTGCGGCACGCTTATAGTCAATTTAACTGCTCCTCCGGCCATATAATACCCCTTAACAAAAGTATGTAATAATCACCGTAATAATAGGCCGGCACATAACAGTTGTCAAGCTCAATGCGAACACAGGAGAAATGTCGCTTTTTATAAATGATGTGTGGTTGCCCACGGGAAAGAATTGCCCCGCGATGTAAAAGGGTATAAGATTTTAAATATGCGCAAAGAATCCCTGCGGTTATTAGAGCAGGGCGGCCATGATATAGATACAGCCGCTCAATTGCTCAAGATAAAGATATACTATGCCTCCGTATTCTTTGCCGAGCAGGCCGCCGAGAAATCGATCAAGGCACTGCATATCGAGAAAAAGCGCAGGGCGGAGTTTACGCACGACCTTGTTGAACTGGTGCAGGGTTTAGATGCCCCGCGCGATGTACTTAAAGCCGCCGCAGAGCTCAGTCCCGACTACATAATTTCGCGCTATCCCGATGCGGCCAATGGGGTACCCGCCGCCATGTATGACGAGGAATCAGCAGTGTCGCACCTGGGTTATGCCCGAAGGATAATAGAATGGGTAAGACTCGAACTCAAATTAGAGACATAGAGCAGTTGCGTTCACTTGTGGGGTCGCTTCCCTTCAAGCTGGATGGCGCATACCTTTTCGGCTCCCGGGCAAAGGGCGACCACCTCGAAGGTAGCGATTGGGACGTGATGTTGATCGCCCCGGCTTTTGCCGCCATGCCATTTCCCCAAAGGGGCACCTATGTACTGGAGAATAGCGATCTCAGGCGTGTGGACCTGTTGTGTTATACCCCCGGCGAAATAGAAGAGCGCGCCGGTGAGATAGGCATAATAGCCGAGGCGTTGCAGGGTATCAGCTTGCTATAAAAGCGGATTGGATGCATACGTCCATCACAAGGCCGAGGCCCTCTTCAAGGCGCTGGCGCGGGCACTCGACATGGCCACCCGCATCGACCCCCGCATCTCCGGCAACGTCCCCAGCACCAAGGACAGCATCGACTGACCTGTTAGCGGGGCACTATTTCACGTCGATCCACAGGTGCAGTTCCTGAGATGGTGTTGTTTCGCCCCCCTTGTAGAGCAGGAATTCCACCTTCTGGTTATCTCCTACTTTAGATGGGCTGAAGCTAACCTCCTGCTCCCACTTCTCTTTATCGGCCAGTGTTATCGGCCCTACATCCTTGTCTTTGACGCCATCGATGACCACAGCTACCCGATAGTTCATTTCACCGCTTTCCTGGTTCACCAGGCCCACTATTACTTTGGCATTGGCTCCCACCTCAAGTTCCCGCGGGTAATCGGCCGCCTTGCCCCCCAGCCCCAGTATGTAGAACTCGGTGAATTTCTCCCCCACCTTGGGGTTGGATACCACGTAAATGAGCGTGCCCACTGCAACAAGTACGGCCAGCGCCAGTATCACGGTCAGGGCCTTATCAAGTTTGGAGGAGCCCTTCCAGCCGGCCGTATTAAAGCTGAATGTTATGGAGAACCTCTCTTCCGCGGGCAGCCGCCGCCGCCTCAGCCACGTGACGATGCACATGGCCAGTATGAAGAGGCTGACCGTGATCAGCACCGGGTAGAGCCTGATGCCCCAGGGCGTGTAGTTGAGCGCCAGCCCCAGCAGGGGCACCACGGCGATGCTCAGGCCGAAGCTGAGCGCCACGCGCTCGATGCCGTCCAGGTCGCTTTTCCTGGGAAAAAGGGCGGCGATCAGCGTATAGCCCGGGAAGAAGAGCAGGAAGGGCAGGCCCAGTATGACGCGCAGGACGCTGTCGGGCAGCAGCAGTATGACAGCCGCCAGCAGGGCCGTCAGTATGATTATCAAGAGAAGGTCGTTTTTAAAATTTATCGTCAACGCTTTACTCCATAGGATGTACCTGTTGACCCTGAGGCAGGGCAGGCGTATACTTCATACCCAATACCCGGTTAACATGTCGCATAAATCGTTCGGTGCGTAGTATACTACACTTGGGTGCATTTGAAAACGGGATGCCGATTCAGCAGGAGGTAGCAAAATGCCAAGGGCGGAAGAGAATATACGCGACAAGACAGCTAAGATCGGTGTAATCGGGCTGGGCTACGTGGGTTTGCCGCTGGCCATCGCCTTTGCCGAGGCGGGTTTCCGCGTGCTGGGTTTCGACGTGCAGCAGGACAGGGTGGACGCCGTCAACGCTGGCCGGTCCTACATATCGGATATCACGCGGCTGCGGCTGGAGCCCCTGGTGCACCGCGGCGCCATCAAGGCCACCGTCAACATGTCCCGGCTGAGCGAGGCGGATGCCGCCTGCATCTGCGTGCCCACGCCGCTTACCAAGTACCACGAGCCGGACCTTTCACACGTGGTCAATACCACGCGCGAAGTGGCACTGCATGTCAGGCCGGGGCAGGTCATCGTCCTGGAGAGCACTACCTGCCCGGGCACCACGCGTGATGTGATCCTGCCCATACTGGAGGGTGAGAAGCTGGTGCTGGACAGGGACTTCTACCTGGCCTTTTCGCCCAGGAGGACAGACCCCGGCAACAAGAGGTACACAGTCAAGAACATCCCCAAGATAGTGGGCGGGGTGAGCCCGAAATCGACGGAGCTGGCGATGCTGCTTTACCGGCAGGTATCCGAGCATGTGGTGGCGGTCTCCTCACCCGAGGTTGCCGAGATGACCAAGATATTTGAGAACGTCTTCCGCAGCGTCAATATCGCCCTGGTCAACGAGATGGCACAGCTTTGCGAGAAGATGGGCATCAGCATCTGGGAGGTGATCGAGGCCGCCGGCAGCAAGCCCTTCGGCTACATGCCTTTTTACCCGGGCCCCGGCATAGGCGGCCACTGCGTGCCATTCGACCCCTACTTCCTGGCCAACAAGGCGCTGGAGTACGATTTCCACACCCGTTTCATCGAGCTGGCCGCCGAGATAAACGAGGGCATGCCCTACAAGGTGGTTGCGCGCGTGATGGAGGCGCTCAATTCCCAGGGCAAGAGCCTGAGCGGCGCCGCGGTGCTGGTGCTGGGCGTGGCATATAAGAAGGACTGCGAGGATGGCCGCAATTCCCCCTCCCTCAAGATAATCGACCTGCTGCAGAAGAGGGGCGCAGTTGTGAGCTACAATGACCCGTATGTCAGGCAGGTAACAACTTCCGCCGGTCCGCTCGCATCGGTCGAGCTGAGCGATGAGACGCTGGCCGCGGCGGACTGCGTGGTCATAGCCACCGACCACAGCTCTTACGACCTGGAGCAGGTGGCGGCCCGCGCATCGCTGGTCTTCGATACCCGCGGCGTCACGCGCAAGCTCAAGAAACAGGCCAACATTGTCAGGCTGGGCGAGGATAAAAAACGTATTTGAGGGGCGGCTTATATTGATAAGGAACATCGCTGTCATAGGTGGCGGCTACTGGGGTAAAAACCTGGTGCGCAATTTTGAAGAACTAGGCGCCCTGCATACCATCTGTGACGTCGACCCGGCGCTGGTCGAAAGAAAAAGGGAGAAGTACCCGCAGGCCGTACTCTGCTCCGACTACCGGCAGGTATTGCAGGACGATGCGGTCCAGGGTGTAATGATCGCCGCGCCGGCCGTGCTGCACTACCCCCTGGCTAAGGCGGCCCTGCTGGCCGGCAAAGATGTCTTCGTGGAGAAGCCGCTGGCCCTTAGGGTGGAGGAGGGGCGTGAGCTGGTCGAGTTGGCGGAAGAACATAACCGCATCCTAATGGTCGGCCACCTGCTGGAATACCACCCAGCCGTCCTCAAGCTCAAGGAGATGGTGGATAAGGGCGAGCTGGGCAAGATAGATTATATTTATTCCAACCGGCTCAACCTGGGCAAGCTGCGCACCGAGGAGAACGTGCTGTGGAGCTTCGCCCCGCATGATATCGCGGTCCTGCTGCTGCTGTGCGGCGAGCAGCCCAGCGAAGTGTCGGCCCACGGCGGCTACTACCTGCACCACGATATCGCCGATGTGACCATGACCACCTTCAGATTCAAGAGCGGGACCAGGGCACACATCTTTGTCAGCTGGCTCAACCCCTACAAGGAGCAGAAGCTGGTGGTGGTGGGCGATAAGAAGATGGCCGTTTTCAACGACACCGAGCCTAAGGACAAGCTGCAGGTCTACAACCACGCGATTGACTGGATCGACCACAAGCCGGTGCCGCATCCCGGGCAGGCCAGCGTCGTGGACTTCCCCGCCACCGAGCCGCTCAGGCTGGAGTGCCAGGATTTTATAGATTGCATAGCAACAAGGCGTAAACCGAGGGTGGACGGTAAGAAGGGGCTGCAGGTGCTTGAGGTGCTGACGCACTGCCAGCGGTCTTTGGAAGAGCACGGCAAACTGATAAAATGCGCCGGGGATGAGAGCGGCTATTTCGTGCACGAAACGGCGCTTGTTGAGCAGCCGGTGCAGATCGGCAGAGGTTCTAAAGTATGGCACTTCTCGCACGTCATGCCCAATGTAAGGATAGGAGAAGGCTGCAACATCGGCCAGAACGTATACATCGCCAACGGCGTGGTCATAGGCAACAACGTCAAGGTGCAGAACAACGTATCGCTGTTCGAGGGCGTGACGCTTGAGGACGACGTCTTCTGCGGGCCATCCTGTGTCTTCACCAACGTCATCAATCCCCGCAGCCATGTATCGCGCAAGAACGAGTACAAAAGGACGCATGTCGGCCGCGGCGCCAGCATCGGCGCCAACGCCACAGTCGTGTGCGGCAACACCATCGGCCGCTACGCCTTCATCGGCGCCGGCGCGGTGGTCACCAAAGATATAGCCGACTATGCCATGGTCTACGGCAACCCGGCGAGGAAGAACGGCTGGATATGCGGTTGCGGCGTGAAGCTAAGTTTCGGCAAAGATGGCGAAGCCGTGTGTGCCGCCTGCGGCAATAGCTATAATAAGCAGGGAATCAAGGACGAGGAGAAAGTCAAAGAGGTGAACAAATGACCATACCCATGGCCGACCTCAAGGCGCAGTACCTGGCCATCAAGGATGAGGTCGATGCCGCCATGCGGCGCGTGATCGAGAACTCGCAGTTCATCCTCGGCCCGGAAGTTGACGCTTTTGAGAAGGAGATGGCCGCCTATTGCGGCACCGCTTACGCCGTGGGCGTGGCCTCCGGCACCGAGGCGCTGCAGCTTGCCCTGCTGGCCTGCGGCATCGGCCCCCGGGACGAGGTCATCACCACCCCCTTCACCTTCATAGCCACGGCCGAGGCCATCACCCAGGTTGGCGCAATACCGGTCTTCGTGGATATCGACCCCGCCACCTACAATATCGACACAGCCCTCATAGAGGCCAAAATAACCCCGAAGACCAAATGCATTCTGCCCGTCCACCTCTACGGCGAACCCGCCAATATGGCTCCCATCATGGCCATCGCCCAAAAGCACAACCTCAAAGTCATCGAGGACTGCGCCCAGGCCCTAGGCGCCAAATACAAGAAACAATCTAAGGTCGGCTCCATTGGCCACGCCGGCTGTCTGAGCTTCTTCCCCTCCAAGGTGCTGGGCGCCTACGGCGACGGCGGCATGGTGGTCACCAATGACCGGCAAATAGCTGAAAATCTCAAGATGCTGCGCAACCACGGGGCGAAGCAGAAATATTACCACCTCGTGCCCGGCTTCAACAGCCGCCTTGACGGCCTGCAGGCCGCCATACTGCGCGTCAAGCTCAAATACCTGGATAAATGGATAGAGGAGCGACGCCGGGTGGCCGGCTTATACGCAAAGCACCTGGGCAAAATCCCGCATATCGCCCTGCCCCACCAGGCCCAGGGCAGCTACCACTGCTTCAACTATTACACTATCAGGCTAATGGACGGTAAAATCAACCGCGAGGCCCTGCAGAAGCACCTCAACTCAAAGGGCATCGGCAGCATGATTTACTACCCGGTTTCCCTGCACCTGCAGGAAGTGTATGCCGCACAGGGCGGTAAAAAAGGCGATTTCCCGCACAGCGAAAAGGCCCAGGAAGAGGTGCTTTCCCTGCCCATTTACCCCGAGATGACGGAGGAGCAGGTGGCAGGGGTTGCGGGGGCCATACGCGAATAAGTTAGCAAATAGAAACCAACCCATTATAGGGCGCAAATATGGAATATACAGTATTTATCCATCACGCTGAGGAGGGCGGATATTGGGCAGAAGTACCAGTTCTACCCGGATGCTATTCTCAAGGCAATACGATGGAAGAGATTATGAGAAATATAAAAGAGTCAATAGAGTCTCATTTAGAAGCCCTGAGAGATGATGGGCAGGAAATACCATGCGAAGAAGAGCTTGTAATTGGGAGAGTAAAAGTAGCCGTTGGGTGACAGATCACAATCAATAATTATCATTACAGCTGTATGGTTTAATGCTATTTGAATTGGTTCATATTGTCCAAATAGCGAGAAGGCCCAGGAAGAGGTGCTCTCTCTGCCCATTTACCCCGAGATGACGGAGGAGCAGGTGGCAGAGGTTGCGGGCCCTATTGGTAAATGATTAAATACTGTTCACCTTATTTTATCGATATCGTCGGGGGTTAAATCCAGCACCTTGCTCCCGAAGAGCCCGGCCAGGTGTTCCCTGCGCTTCCTGCGGATCAGTTCCCTGAGCGAATAAGCCACCACCTCTTTCTTGGTCTTTGTCCCTGTCAATACCTTTGCTTCCTCAACAAGCTCATCATCTATTTCAACAGTTGACCTCAATATACACCTCCGGCATGCATATCATATAACAACACAATGCACCAATCAACAGCACATACTTTACCTGCCATTCAAAACATATGACACCAACAATATCCCTGAAATTGCGACACATATCCCTTGTTCAAAATAGCGTACTGGTTCTATCCTATTTTCATGGTTGAATTATTAAAGTATGCGCTGGAACAGGGACGCTACGATGCGGCCGCAATCGCGCTGATCTACGCACTGGTTAAGGTGAAGAAGGATGGCAAAAAGCCGAAAGAAACCCGCAAGGCGCGGGTTTTACCTGCCGGCGCTCGATGATGTAGCCGCGTTGAAGCTGGAGGAGGCCAGGGGTGTGGAAGGGCTCGACGAGGAGATAGCCCTGCTGCGGTTCAAGCTGCGCGAGTTGCTGCAGGAGCGGCCCGGCGAGGTCGACCTTCACCTGCGGGCGGCCACAGTGCTGGCCAACCTGGTCAAAGTGCGCTATGCCGTCTCAAAGGAGGAGAAGAAGGGACTGAGGGAGGCCATCACGAAGGTCCTGACCGAGTTGGCCATCCCGCTGGGGGTCAAGGCCTTTATCAAGTGAACGCCCTCCCCCTTGTCATTGCGAGCGTAGCGAAGCAATCCTAAAGATTGCCGCGGGACTTCGTCCCTCGCAATGACGTAATAATGGACGGCTTTTCGCAATGACGAATAGATGAGACTGCATGGAATTACGACCATACCAGCTTGAGGTAGCCCGGGCCGTGATGGAGAGCATCGAAAACCGCCGCGGCCTGACTTTTTCGGTTGAAATAGCCCGCCAGGGCGGCAAGAACGAGCTCTCAGCCCATATCGAGGTGCTGCTGCTCACCATGTTCATGGTGCGCGGCGGCAGCGCAGTCAAGTGTTCCCCCACCTTCAAGCCGCAGACCGTCATCTCCATGTTGCGCCTCAAGCAGCGGCTGGACGATTTCGGATTCGGCGGCGCATGGGAGGCGGAGATGGGCTATATAGTGCGACTGGGCGAGGCCCGGCAGGTCTTCCTCTCGGCCGAGGAGAGCTCCTCCGTGGTCGGCCATACGGCCGATATACTGCTGGAGATCGACGAATCGCAGGACGTAAACAAGGATAAATACACCAAGGAGTTCCGCCCCATGGCCTCGTCAACCAACTCTACCACCGTACATTACGGCACAACCTGGGACGATTCCACACTTTTAGAGCAAATCAAGCAGTCCAACCTTGAGCAGGAGAGGCGGGATGGGATACAGCGGCACTTCCGTTATGACTGGCAGGAGGTGGCTAAATACAACCCCGACTACCTGGCCTTCGTGGAATCCGAGCGCGCCCGCCTGGGAGAGGAACACCCGCTTTTCCTCAGCCAGTACGCCCTTCTGCCCATCCGCAGCACGGGCGGCTTCCTCACCAGCGCGCAGATCGCCATGCTGCAGGGTACCCACAGCCGCCGGGCGGGACGCGAGTCGGAGGGAAAGGTATACGTGGCCGGCCTTGACCTGGCGGGCGAGGCCGAAATAGCCGAGGAACCGGGTATGACCAACCGCGGCAGGGACGCCGCGGTGCTGACCATTGCGGAGGTGAGCTTTACGGCAGGTGACACGGCTGTGAGGGAAACCCGTATAAAGGTTGTGGAGCATTATGCCTGGGTGGGCCGCCGGCATCCGGAGCTTTACCGCGAGTTATTGCACATCATCAAAGATACATGGAACTGCAGCCGCGTGGTGATCGACGCCACCGGCGTGGGCGAGGGCGTGGCCTCTTTCCTGCGCGCTGCGCTGGGAAACCGCATTGTACCATTTAAATTCACACAGCCTTCAAAGTCGGCACTGGGCTTCAACCTGCTGGCGGCCATCAATTCGGGCAGGCTCAGCCTTTACCTCGCGGACGGGTCACCGGAGCACAGGGAGATGTTATTCGAGTTGGAGCGTGCCCGCAGCATCAGCCGTCCTAACCGTACCATCAATTTCTACGTCGACCCCGCAGAGGGTCATGACGATTACCTGGTCAGCCTGGCGCTGTGCGTGGAGGCGGCCGCGAGGTTGGTCCCGCACAAGGCCAGGGGCACGATAAGGGAATGAAATTACGACGTCATTGCGAGCAGCCTCTTTTTATTCGTCATTGCGAGCGAGGCGAAGCAATCTGATCACCGCGGACGGATTGCCGCGGCCTCCGGCCTCGCAATGACAGAGCATAGGGATCATGGAGCACAAAGGTCGAGGGTGTGGCGGTAAACGCCTGACCTGAATTCAAGGGTGTAGCCGGTGACGCGGTAGTTGACGGCCTGGTTGGCGATGTCGTCCGTCACATTTACCACATCCCATAAATCTACGCCGCAATGGGGGGCGATGATGACCTGTGCCCTCATGCTGTCCAGGCGGGCTTTTGCGAGCTGGGCGGCGGCCACTGCGGCGGCGACGGTGGCGGTGGGGATGGCGGGGTTGTGGTGGGCGGACAGCCGCTCGCCGACCAGGTCAACGTCGGCCTGGGTGATAGCGGACCCGCTGACCTCGGCGCCGGCCGCGGAGGTCCCCACGACGAAAGCACGGTTGACGTCGGGGGCCTCCACGAAGTACGAGGCTTCGAGTATGGGATGGGAACCTGCGAGGGGATCGGCCATCAGATTACCTTAACGCGGATAGATTGCCACGTCGCCTGCAGGCTCCTCGCAATGACGTTCATCCTGATGCCTTTTCAGCGGCGATCTGGGCGACCGTTTTCAAGGTGGTGATGTTCTTTTCGAGGTGCGCCCGGTCGGCCGCCTTTCCGGCGGTGTCGGTCAGGTCGGCGTTGTCGGTGGCTGTCTTTTTGAGCAGCACGACAACGGCTTTTCCTTTTTGTGTAATGGTGATGGCTCCATCGGACACGGCGATGTTGCCGTACTGTTCCTCGGGGATGCTGGCGAACAAGTCAATTACATTCATTAGTCCCACCTTTTAATAAAGAGAGTTATTCCTACAAAAAAGTATGCGGAGGTAGCTACGCCGCTGCCGAAAAGGCAAAAGTAGACAGGGGAGGCGGCCGGCAGTAATTGCCAGGTCAAGCCTGCATAACCGGAATCAGTGGGGTAAGTAGAGGTTACAAGGCCTGTCTCAGTTGTACCAAAGTAGCCTGCATATTGATTGCCTGTATTGTTAGTTATTACGAAATGAACTTGCTGGCCTCCGGTTCCGACCGGTACATGATAGAGGCGGGCTTGTAACTCACAGGCAGGGGTAGAGGTGAAGGTGAGTACCCTTGTTCCCCATGCTGAGGGTTTGACACCGCCTGAACCATACCAAGCTTGAACAACTGAGATAACCGGCGCATGGTTACCGGGGGTCCAGAAGTAAAAGTAGAAGGTATGGGCTGCGCCATCTTTGAGCAGGTTAAAAAGGGTGCCACTGGTGAGGCCCACGACGGCCAACTGGTTGCCGATGGTGGCGTATGTGAGGTCGAAAAGCAGGTGGTTGGCGTCCTGGGAGTCCACGTAGACCCGGCAGCGCAGGTCGTGGGTGCCGTCGTCGGAGTCGATGGTTACGGAAACGCGGCTTGCAATGCTGGACATTACAAGGCGGGCATCGGTGGGGATGGGCAGGGTCAGAGCTTTGCTGTAATCGGCGTTGCCTGTACCGGAGGCCTCGGCGGTGGCCGTGATGGTCTTGGTGGCCGCCTCGAGGTCGGTGGAATCAATAATACCGGGGTAATAGGTAATCATCTCGTAGGTAGGCGATTTAGATTCGGAATGATATTTATTTGCCATGGTTATACTCCCTGCCCTTCGTAGTCAAGGGCGTAGGTGGCATGCCCGGTGCCGTCTATAACCTGTAGGACCAGGCGTGCCCAATGGTTGGCGTAATGGAATTCCGCCACTTCGGCGGGGGACAGGGTTGTCTCGGCGACCATGGTGATATCGAGGCCGTCCGCCACTGCGTAGCCGAGCAGCTTGTATTTGAGGGTCAAGGTGGCGTGGGTATTTTCCAGAAGGATGGTCTTGGCGCCAAGCTCCGAGGTATTCCAGTCCAGGGCGGTGACATAGGCTGCGGTGGCCGTACCTGTCTTAGTACCTTTGTCGATTTTCCACATCATTTATTACTCCTTATTGCGATTAGATTGCTTCGCTCCGCTCGCAATGACGAGGGAAAAAGCGCTCTTTATGACGTTTATTTTTCGGGGTATTCCGGGGCTTTATCGGATAATACGCAAGTGCCGTTTTCGCAGACGGCGTACTTAATGGGGACGGATGTTGCGCCTGCCCTGTAGGAAAGTATGCAGGCGCAGACGGCGATGAAGGCCACGCAGAACCAGATGAATAAATCTTTCATTTTTTCTCCTTTTATTATTTCGTTTAGATTGCTTCGCGTCCTGCCGCGACTTCGTCTCGCAGCTTCGGCTCACCGCAATGACAGTCTCAGGGGAACCTCAGGTAATAGGACACGGCGTCATTGGACTGGGGATAAACGATATATCCGGTTAAGCCTATGAAGTAGATTACGTCGGGGACCAGGGCGAGGAGCTGGCGGAGCACCACGGCACCGTTCTCGCCGGTGTGGACTTCGAGGCGGGGGTAGGTTCCGGTAATGTCTGCCGATCTGCTGACATAGGACAGGGCACCGCCTATAGCTTCGATGACCAGTTCGACCAGGTCGTAGACGGTAAGGGCGTCGGTAGCTTCGTTCCAGTAGATGGGCCGGTTGAATGTGTAACGCTCCAGCAGGCCCCACGCATCTGTGCAATTGATGTGAAAGAGGGAATTGCCGGGTACACGTGAATAAGAAAGATTTTCGACAAAATACTTCCCTGCCACTGACAAGAGGTCGCTGTCCGTATGATATCCAATTGATAACGCAACTTCTGCACCTCTCTTTAACTTTCCCACGGCAGAGGCGGCACCGCCGCCGGTGCTGTCGTAGGCGCTGTCTGAATTGTCCAGGGTGATCTCCAGTTTGGACGGTGCCATTGGCTTAACTGTTTCTTTTACGGCCAGGATATCGGCTGCCGAAATTGCGTAGAGGGTTCCCTCACCCGCTCCTGCGGTGGGCGGTGCCCAGGAGGAAGGCAGGGGCGACCGCCATACCTGGTTGGGAGCTGCGGCGTAAAGGTATGTGCCGTCGCAGCAGAGGGCGAGGCCGTAGGTGGCGGAGACGTTGAGCGGCCATGCCTTGCTCCAATCTGAGTCTTTGAAGGCGGTGCCCGGGCGCAGGCGGTAAAACCACGGGGCGTTATCCTTGGCGAAGCTGAAAACCGCCCCGAGGGATGCGTGATAAGTGACATAGGGGTCGTCCACGCCGAGGTTGTCGGTGGCCTGCTGCGACAGGACGGCGGACATTTGCTCATAGTAGGTGGGTGTGTAGCGGCCTGCCCTGCCGGTGTGAAACATCCTTAAATGCATGGCGGCGGAATATGAGACGCTGGCCTTGTATGAGTTGATAAATGTCCAGCCCGACCATGTGCCCGCGTTGTAGTCGTGGCCATCGCCATATACACCCCTGGCTAAGCGGATATTGGTGCCGTCGAGCATGAGGGCGAGGATATTCCAGTCACCATCGTGGTACATGGCGAGGGCATAGACGACGTGGTCGCCGGCGATCTGCCCGAGGCCGGTGCTCCATGTGCCGTTTGTGCGGATTTGGATATAGAGCGAAGTGGGGTCGTTTAAGGATGTGGAATGGATGACGCCCAGCTTGGTGCCGTCTGAATTGAAGGCGGCTGCACAGCCCAGGGTGCAGGGGCGGGTATTCATCATGGCGGTGAAGTTGCCGAAGGTGGCACCGCTGTCGGTGGAGCGTTTGTAGTAAAGATACACGCCGTCATCGTCAAAGGCTATGACCTCGGTGCCGTAGGCGGCCAGGGCGATGGGGTTATTGGAAACTCCGTCACCCCAATCCGCCCATGTGGTCCAGTCATCACCGGATGTTGGGGTAGTGACCCGCTGGTACTTGATATGCACACCGTCCTTGCGCACGCGGCAGATTGAGCCGTCGGCGGGCATGGCTACGGAATGGCGGCCGACGGTGGTGGTATCGGACACCAAGCACTCCCACTGGTAATCGCTCCATTGCAGGGCGGTGGAGGCCACGGCTGCCGGGTGGCCGTAGGACGCGACCTCAAGCTTGACCAGGGGAGTGCGTGCCGGTGCCCGCATGGCGGTGGTGAAGGCTGCTGATAGGGTTCTCATCCCTCACCCCCTGCCCCCTCTCCCGTGGAGAGGGGGTGTTTTATTATTTCGAGAGGGACTGCGTCCCTCTGCGACTTCCTGCCGATAACGTATGAGCGTACCTTCAGGTGCACACTTCTTGCTAATCGTCATTGCGATCTGCATTCCTTCGTCATTGCGAGCGAAGCGCGGCAATCTGACCATGGTGAATAGATTGCTTCGTCGCTTCGCTCCTCGCAATGACATGTTATAAGTGCGCTCCTATCAATGACGTTTTTGCTGATGTTTAAAGTAGCTTCACTGAGTCCCAGCCGACCTGGGTGGGAGTGTAGGCTCCGCCGCCGTAGATCGACCAGTCCACGGTCTTACCTGCGAGCTGAGCGAGGCCGTCCTGGGCGGTGTACAGGTCGTTGAAATAGGCTATGAGATTGCGCAGGTCCTCGAAGGTTTTGTCTGAGCACGTGAGGTTGTTGGCTTTCTCGTAGTCCTTTTTCAGCTTGCCCATATAGGCGTGATAGCTGGAGGCCTCGGCGGGGGTGGGTGCCTTGGGAAGTTTCGTTTGAAACTTAAAAGCCTCAACGAAAAGGTCAACGCACTTATCCACCAGGCGTTTCGCTTCGCATATGCGTCGCTCCCTGGGGACTTCCCGCAGATCGAAGTGGGCGACGAACGGGTAGAAATAGAAGGCCCTGCTGAGCGGGGTGACTTCAACCGCGTCTTTTCTGCATGACTCCTCGGCGGCACCGATGGCAGCGTCGAGGTCGGTGGGTACGAAGTTGTCAACCGGTGCAGCCGGTATGTAGGGCGTAACGGCCGGCTGCGGGGCCACTACGCTATCGGCTTTTGGGGATGCGCTGTTATTGATGGATTGCTTCGCTACGCTCGCAATGACGTTGGATTTGACCTTTTCCTTGTCGATGCTGCCCTGGACTATGGTATAGATGATGCCGACCAGGACGATGGCGGCGGGGCCGATCACGTCGATAATGAACTGGCCGACCGTCTGTGCTTTCGCGGGGTCGGTTATGAATAGACCTACTGACCCGGCGATGATGGTAATAAGGGTGACGATGATTTTCTTGTAACCGTCAAGGGGTGTAGTTTCCATGATTATTTACTCCTTTTTTATTATTTGTCATTGCGAGCGAAGCGAAGCAATCTGACCGCGGTGAATAGATTGCCGCGTCGCTGCGCTCCTCGCAATGACGAAGGGAAAAGCGGGCGCAGCTAAAGCAACGCCCATACATTTTTTTATTCCGCTGACATTTGTATTATCTTGAGTTTCCTTGTGATTGAACTGACAGCGATCTCCTTTTGGAAGGCGGCCATTTTAGCTTTGGCCTGGGCGGCGATGGCCACGGCTTCCAGCCTGTAACCAGCGGCGACCTGCTGCAGGTGCTGGCCCTCCCGTGTATGCGAACCGGCGCTTTCAAGATGGCGGCCGGCTATATGTATATAGCTAAGACGTTTGGCGTTTAATGCGTCAGCCGTCATAAGGTAAGTGGAAGCAACGGCGATGTATTGAGCGCCGGTGGCGATGTAGGCATTGCGCTTGTCGTCAAAGGCCTTGATGTGTGAAAGCTCCACCTGGGCGGAAGTAAGGTGCTCGGATGCCTGGCGTATGAATTCGCTGGCCTGCTGATTGTAAGAATTCGAGGCCTCGATATCTTTGCCGGCATAAGCCGCCCACTTGCCTGCCGGGTCCTCGCCGGTATTGGCTGTGGGGATGTAGTCGTCACCGGATGCGAGGTCTGCGACAGCTGCGACGATGCGTGTGGTTGACGCGGTGATGGCCGTGGTGGCCGCTGTAAGGGAAGTGCCGGCCGAAGTGACGCGGGTGCCTACGTCGGTCAATTTGGTGGATATGGCGGCGTCGATAGTCCCGGCACCGGTAGCAATGGCGGCAGCCAGGGCGGCCACCGCTGCGGTCAATTGAGTGCCTGCATTGGTGATTTGCGTGCCGATATCCGTTGCCACGGCTGCGGCACTGGTCAAAGCCGTTTCGGCAAGAGTGACCTTGCTTGAAACTTTGGCGATGGCTGTGTTGGCGGCCTCGATGGCGGTGGCGATCTTAACCGCAAGGGTATAATCCGCGTACTGCTCCAGGGCGAAGGCAAGGGCACCGAGTTCGACAAGGTCGCTGTACTTGGAGTCGTAAGAGCGGACGGCATCGGTTAAAGAGTGGACGCCTGACCAGTAAACGTAACAATCGGCACCATCGCCCACTTCCTGCATGTAAAGGGTGTTTTGAATGATGGTGAAGGGCTTGAAGGTTGGGGGCGTATCGCCGACGGGGTACTCCAAAAGGTCAATCGAAATCCAGTTTGTAAGCGTGGAAATATCAACCGGATAGTCGGCAGCTGCGGTATGGATGGTGGTTTTCTGCATGTAGGGATGATGGCGGGAAAATGCAGCCAATGACCTTTCGATGGCACGTTGAAGGGCGGCGTCCGACCAGCGGGCTGATCCGCCTGACGGATCGCCCAGGTCGAGCCTGAGTTGAGCCACTAAGTCTGCTAAATAAGTTGTCGGCATTTATCCCTCACCCCCTGCCCCCTCTCCCAGGAGAGGGGGAAATGAGTTTCGAGAAGGGGCTGCGCCCCTTCCTCGGCATCTCGCTTTGGTACGATGGGTCAATAGTTTTTTCATTATTTGCCTATCAGTGCCTTTAGATTGCTTCGTCGCTGCCTGCCACGCCTTCGGCTCGCAGCTTTGGCTTATCCTCGCAATGACATTTTTGTGGGCGGGCTCCTGCCATGCGTCATTGCGAGGCCGAAGGCCGCGGCAATCTGTCCGCAGGAGGGAAGCCGGGCCGGGCGGGGAGGTGAAGGCCGCCCGGCCCATATCGTAAGGAGGCGCTTAGCGGTGCGTTACTCCGTTAAGCCGTAGTGTCCGCGCGGCTGTTGAGGAAAAAGAGTATGGTATCGGCCGCGAGGACGACGCCTATGATGGTATTGGCGTCGCCGCTGGTGGAGGGCGCGGTCTCTGTGACCTGCCCGTTGCTGCTGCCTTCAGCCACGTAGACGGGGTTGCCGGGTGTGGCCCCGCTGTAGCCTTTGACCACGGCGGTGTGGGACACCGGTATCACCTCGCCGGAGAGGCCGTTCTTGAGCGCCACCAGGCGTCCCTGCACGACCGAGCTGACCGTGGCCAGGGCGGGCTTCCAGCCTGAGCTGTAGCCGAGTATGTCGCCCTCCTTGCAGGCGGCGGCCAATGTGACGGTGGGTGCTGCCGGCCCGGGCGACCACTGCACCTGGCGGCCTTTGGCGGGATCTGAGAAAGCCATAATTCAATCTCCTTTATGTTATTTGTAGGGGCGAACCCCTTCCTCGTCATTGCGAGGCCGCAGTAGCGGCCGCGGCAATCTGGCTGTTTAATTTAGATTGCTTCGCTTCGCTCGCAATGACAGTGTCTTATTAGTCTTTTACTCCAATCAGGGCGGCGGCCTTGATATTGGAGAAGAGTGCCAGGCTGACGTACCACTTGATACGGGTGCGGGTGGCGTCCTTGGTTTCCATTTCGCCGATGCGGATCACCTGCAGGCCGCCGCGGTCGGTAAGCCCGCAGATGCCGTCCTCGCCGAAGGACAGCGAATAGACAGTCGAGCTTGTATCGCCGGTGTAGGCGGTCTCCACGCTACCCGACAGAGTGTGCGTGTCCTTGATGAAATCGTTGATGGCGATGGGAATGCCGTTGTAGTACTGCACGAATTCTCCCAGCGCACCTTTGCCCACCTCCAGGTTATTGCCGGCCGCCCTGGCCAGCGCCATGATCTTGCGGCGCGAGCGCCTGCTCATCATCAGCAGGTCGGGCTTGCCGCCCTTGACCGCGTCGATAAGCTGGTCGAGCATGGAGAGCGTGAGCGTAGCGCCGGTTGCGCCCGCGGCGATAAGCTGGTCGGATGCCGTGCCGGTATTGAGCAGTTTGACCAGTCCGTCGAACTGGTTGGGGTTGGAAGTGTTGTCACCGTAGATCAGCTTGTCCTCAAGTTCGTGGCGGATGGCCTTGGCGGTCAGCTCGATGATGGCCGATTCAACGTCCTGGATGTTGGAGCGGGTCTGGCGGATATAGTTGTCCACGTCCGCGTTCTGCCCCAGTATGGCAAGGGTGGCCGTCTTCTGCGTGAAGGTCACGTCCGGGCTGGTGGTCCAGTCATCGTTGACCGCATGCCATTCCGCCGAGGGCAAAGACAATTCGCGGTTATAGGTCAGCGCGTTGCCCTGTATCTCGATCCAGGGCAGCAGCTGCAACAGCGGGCTGTCCTTCACTATGGTCTCGATAACGCCCTGGTAGAGGACATCGTTGGATAGTTTTGAGGCTTCGGTAAGTAATGTTGCCATTGGTTACTCCTTTACTTGCGCTTATTTCTTATCCTGTATCCCGTACTTGATCTTGTCCCGTGGGGAAAGGCTGGAAAGGTCGGGAGCCGATCTCTCGGGAGCGCCGGCCGGGATGGTCAGGTCCTTGAGTTCGGCCTCGAGCGTTGACCTCATCTTTTTCACCAGACCGTTGACCTTTTTGATGGAGGCGTCGATCTCCTCCACGGTGCTCCCGCTGATGATGTCGTCCGAGTAGAGCGGACTGGAACTGACGGCCAATTTGCGGTAGGCGCTAACGGCGTCGTCCAGCGCCGACTTGAGCCGGTCATATTCGCCGCTGCGGGCGGCCAGTGATTGTTTGGTTTCGCTGAGGGCGGTTTCCAGTTCGGCCAGTTTGCCGTCTTGTTTGTTGTCCGGTGCTGTACCGATAGATTGCCGCGTCGCTTCGCTCCTCGCAATGACAGTATCAGGGGCGCGCCTCGCAATGACGGGGTTTTGTAGGAGTGTGTTTTCAGACCTGCCCGTGTCTACGGGTGTTGTGGCGGTTGTTTCTACCGTTTCCAGCTTGATCTCTTCGTTCAAAATATCCTCCTGTATCCGGGTGTTGCGTCCGTCTCCGCGGTTGTGCTTCTCTCTCTCGCTGTGCCGCAGTCGGGCAAGGTCAATAGTATTACGGTTGGTTTTGTAGCCACAATGGAAAGATGTCGCTTCAGAGGGATACAGGGAATAACTTGACCGAAAATGAACAATATGTTTAAATAATATAAACATACTGTTTATAAATAATGAACATATTAAAAATCTACAGTAAAACGAGCTGGAAGATACTGGGGGCGGTAAAGTACGACCGTCTAAATCTCAGGGATATATCCAGGAAGCTGGGCATGTCGCCGGCGGCTATTCATAATCATCTTCGAATACTTGGGGAATTCGATTTAATCAGCATTGAAAAGGATAAGAATCAGCACCTGGTCATCCCCAATACTGATAATTTTTATTACCGCTCAATTATGCGAGTAATGAATTACCAGAAAATACAAAACTGTGAGGCCTTCAGGGAGCTGGAGAAATTGGGGGTGATTGGCATCTATGGCAGCTTTGCGGAGGGTACAGATGAAAGAGGCAGCGACATAGACCTGGTTATTTTCACACAATCCAGTGAATTTGAGGTCAGGGAAGCCGCCAATAAATTGTCGCAGCAGATGGATAAAGAGATAAACCTGTTGATGCTCAACCGGCGAAAATTGGATAACCTGAAAAAAAGCGATTACGAATTTTACCTGAGGTTAAAGCTCCAATCAATCATGTTTAATGGTGATATCTTTGCTTGACGATCTATTCAAACAGGGCTTGCTTAAAAAAGCTGCGAAGAGCAATGAATTGGCTGCCAAGAGCCTGGAGCAGGCCGCCTATTTTCTGGGGGAGGCACAGGACCTTGTTGGGCTCAAGAAGGAAAGAATGGCTGTCATCGCCTTGTATAACGCCATGTTCCATAGCACAAGGGCGCTACTGTACAGGGATGGTATAAAAGAAAAAAGCCATTATGCGGTTGCCAGGTATCTGGAATACGAATATGTTGATAAAGGGATAATAGACAGGAAATATGTGCTTGTCCTGGACATACTCAGGGATTACAGGCACGAAAGCCTGTATTCGCTTGTTGCTGCCGCGATAGATACAGATTTAAGAGGTTATATCGAGTCCTGCCGTCAATTCATTGGCATTATCAAAGATATCATTAAATAGTTCACCATCACCAGATTGCCGCGTCGCCTGCGGGCGCCTCGCAATGACGCGGTCATAAACCAGCGTCCATCTCCCCGGCCGTGCTTCTCTCTCTCGCTTTGCCGAAGGTGGGCTGCGCCTTAAACTCGCTGTTCATTTCAAGGATGCGCCTCCGTTCGGCCATCCACTTCTCAAATTCGGCCTCGGGGTCGCGCACAGCCAGGTTATCCATGGCGGTGCGCCGAGAATGGATGCCCGACTGCACCATCAGTTGTTCGTTCTGCGCCTCGCGTGCGCGGTCCTGCGGCAGCACGTGTCCCCACAGGATGCGCTGGCTCACGGCGGTGAGGTCCTGCCGGGTAAACTTCTTGTGCAGCGCCAGCACCATCTCGTTGCGCCGCCGGTAAACATTGGTGCGGATCAGCCGCTTGCGCCGAACCTTTTGCAGCAGTGACTGCAGCTCCACCTCCAGCGCGATGCCTGAGAGGTCACGTTCAACGCCGCCGTAGGAAGCGCGCGGCGATTCCGAGAGGTCGTGCATGGTGCGGTAAACCAGGTCGATGTAGTCGATATGCAGGCGAATGCCTCCGCCCTGCAGCAGGTCCAGCAGGTAAGCGCGGGCATCGGGTGGCACGTTCCAGACCGCGCCCGGGACAACCTGTATATTTTCCGACTGCTCCACGCCCTCCAGCACCGCGATGGGGTTGCCCGAGACCTCGAGTATGCGCGAGAGCTGTGTCAGCGCGCGGTTCAATTCGCGCTGGGGTTCCCGCAGGGCCGGTATATCCGAAAGGCCCCAGTATTGCTTTGGCTGGCGCAGGTTGGGGAAGATGATAAAGGGAATAAAGCCGTAGGGGTTGGGCTTGCGTTCGATCACCCTGTCGTCCATGTACAGCATGAACTGCTTAATATCCCAGACCTCGGTCATCGAGGCTGTTTTCTTGCTGATCGTCTGCTTGTAGAGCGCGGCCGCCTCTTCGGCCGTAAGCTGGTAGCGCGAGGCCACGCGGTAAAGCCGTGTGATATCGTCCCCCTGCCACCAGGCGAAGATGCCGTTTACGTCCGGGGCCGTTATGCGGACGCGTTTTTCCGCCGTGTCCCAGGTGACCTTGTAGCAGCCGTCGCCCAGTATGGCCGTATCTACCTCCGTGGTATAGTCGAGCTCCGAGCAGTTATTCTGCTCATACACCATGTAGATGAGGTCCTCGGCCTGCTTCGCCATGTCCGCCGTCTTCTGTAGGGGCGGGTTTTTAAACCCGCCCGCGTTCCCCTCACAGGCGAAATTCAGCTCATTCATCAGGTAGCTGGTGACCTTATCCACGGCGATCTTCACGTAATTAAAGACAAGCTGGCGGTAGCGTGAGCGTTCCGACCACTGCGTGCCATTGTAGAAATCCAGGTTGGACCTGTAGGCGCTCAGCCGTGGGCGGTCCATCTGGTCCAAAATCTTAATATCAAAATCCATATCAAATCACCCTGTCGTTGCATGCGAAAATGTCATTGCGAGGAACCCGCAGGCGACGAAGTAATCTATACGCATCACGGTCGATAATATTGCATACATGCGTAAACAAACAATAGAGAAATGTCGTTTTTAGAATGCTGCGGCCGCCGGAGCGGCCGCTGCAATCCGGTCCTTACTGTTTGATCCTCCTTATCTTATTCATTTCCCTTTGCACCGTGCGCGTGCTGACCCCGAAGGCCTTGGCCACCTCGCGCACTCCAGCGCCGCTTTGTCTCAGCTTCTTCATCTCCTCCGCCCTCAACCGCAGGCGCACATATTGGTTTCCCCCGGGCATCTCCGCGCACTCCTCCAAAGTGCAATCCTGACAGCGGAGACATAATTTGCAGCCCGTGTCCGAATACCGTGAACTGTTGCCCCGTGATTCATGTTCTTTTTCCATAATGGGGTCGATGGTATGTGATGCACGTATCGATCCACCATAGAAAGATGTCGCTTTTTGTTCGAGGAATGGGCTGTCATCATAATTTTCCGTTTATGTGTCATTGCGAGGAGAAGCCGGAGCTGCGAGTCACAGGCGAGGTAGGCAGCTACGTAGCAATCTTTATAGTGTAGGGCGTACCTTCAGGTGAGCACGTCCATTTGCCAGTCATTGCGAACAGCCCTCAGGCAACGAAGCAATCTGTGCAAGCGGAGATATTGAAATTAATTCTTTTGTGAATTAAGATAGATGGCTGATTATGAATATATTAGTACCGGACGGCGCAGGTTTCATCTGGTCGCACATTGCAGACAGCGTGATTGAACTGGGTCACCACGTAACTATCATGTATGACCTGTCCATGGGCAATATGAATAATATCAACAAGTGTATTACAATATTTAAGAACAATATTTAATTACAATCATACCTGCGAATTAATGTAACACAGCGAAACAAATGCTTTTTAACTCCTATCTTTTCATATTCGCTTTTCTTCCCCTTGTCCTGCTTGGATATTATCTGACGGCAAACCGGGGGCATTCCCGCTTTGCTATTGTCTGGTTAGTGGCAGCGTCACTATTATTCTATGGATGGTACAACCCCATTTATGTCGCACTAATATCATGCTCTATCCTATTCAACTATATTTTGGGGATAATACTCACCCACCGCAAGACAGCCAATCAGCGGAAATTGGTTATGGCGCTTGGTGTTACTATCAACATACTGCTACTTGGCTATTTCAAGTACACCAATTTTTTTATTGATAATGCCAACGTCCTATTTCACAGCGATTTTAACCTGAATACAATTATTCTCCCTCTTGCTATTTCATTTTTTACGCTGCAGCAGATTGCATATATAGTGGATACTTATCGTTGTAAAATTAATAAGCACGATTTCCTGGAATACTGCCTGTTCATCACCTTTTTCCCCAAATTAATCGCGGGTCCTATTGTTCGCTTTAAAGAAATGATGCCACAGATAGATAAAGACCATATGCCCCTCCTCACCATAGAGAATATAGCCATAGGATTAACGGTCTTCGCTCTGGGGCTCTTCAAGAAGGTAATACTGGCAGATAGTATTGGATCTTTTGTAGCGCCTGTTTTTAATGTGGCAGCAGAAGGAATGGCTATGAGCTTTTTCAACTCCTGGATTGGTGCCCTGTCCTATACTTTTCAGCTTTACTTTGATTTTTCAGGTTATTGCGACATGGCAATCGGCTTGGGGCTTATGTTTAGTATCCGGCTACCCCTTAACTTCTGGTCCCCCTACAAGGCGACAAGTATTATTGATTTCTGGCGCCGATGGCATATTACGCTATCTCGCTTTCTAAGGGATTACCTCTATATCCCTTTGGGCGGTAATCGCAAAGGCATTCCGCGCCAAATGGTTAACCTTATGGCTGTCATGGTGATCGCGGGTTTCTGGCACGGAGCGGGATGGACCTTTATTATCTGGGGAGCGCTACATGGTTCATATCTTGTAATAAACCATTGCTGGCGGCAACTAAAGCAGAAACTGGGTAAGGACACAGAAAGAACCTCGCTATGGCTAACAGCCATTTCAATATTAATTACATTTTTAGCAGTGGTAGTAGCCTGGGTATTCTTCCGTGCAGATAGTGTTGAATCAGCTTGGAGTATTCTAAAAGGCATGACGGGACTGAATGGATTTATCCTGCCAGCTGAATATTACACTGCCTTAGGTGCGATAGGTCAGCTGATGGGGCAGATTGGCATTACCTTCGCACCTTTGAATAGTTTTTCGCCTTATGCGGGTATTTTGATACTATTATCGATGATTATCTGCTGGTTTCTGCCTAATGTTCAGGAATACATGTCAAACTACAAGCCTGCACTCGATAGCTTCCCTGGTGAAGTCGTCAAGCCACGTAGCTGGTTACGGTGGGAGCCGTCATTAATGGGTGTATTTGTTATAGCCATAATGGCTGCGGTAGCGATTTTAGGTCTGAGTCATGTCCAAGAATTTATTTACGCCCAATTCTGAAGAAAAATATGAAGATACTTAAGTTCGGTCGTTACCTTATATATTTATTGCTGGTTACTCTTAGCTTGTTATTAATCGTTGGGGTAATTAACTGGTTTATTAATCCATACGGCATATACGATTCGCCAGTAATTGAAGGGTTCAATGCGTTAAAACACGGGGCTACTAAAATTAGAAAGGCGTATGCAGTCAGAAGTATCAAACCATGCGCCGTTTGTTTGGGCAGTTCCAAAGTATATGTAGGAATTGACCCGGATCATCCCGGATGGGAATGTACCCCAGTTTACAATATTGGGCTTAATGGTACTAACATCTATGAAATGACCAGGTATTTACAGCATGCCAACGCGGTACAGCCGTTAAAAGAAGTTGTTCTTATGTTGGATTTTGAAAACTTTAATGTCCCTATAAAGAATACGCCTGATTTTGATGAAGATCGTTTTGTCATTACATATGATGGTAAAGAAAATTGGTGGTTTAACATTAAAGACACACTTGCCACATTATTTTCTATACAGGCACTGTTATCTAGTATCAACACTCCTGTTAACCAGGTAAGGGCAGATTTGCAAAATGGAATGGACGATCCTACCGCAATGAGAAATGCAACAAACGCCAAATTCGGGAGTCTTCATGCTGCCTTTCTTGAAGATGCAAGGAATGCTATGAAATATCATTTTACTGAGAAATATCCCCTTGAAAACACCAATACAAACTGGGTTTCTTTCGATTATTATCGCAAAATATTACAGCTTGCCTATCGGGAAAACATTCACCTATATATTGGTATCGCACCCTATCACGTTTACCAGTGGGAGGCATTGAGAGCCTCCGATTATTGGCAGAGATTTGAACTCTGGAAGCGTATGCTTGTTGCGATTAATGAAGAGGAGGCCTTGCGTGCCGGTAAGCCCCCATTCCCTTTGTGGGATTTCGCTGTTTATAATCAATTTACTACGGAGGCATTACCTCCGCTTGGCGATACACAAACAAAGATGCAATGGTGGTGGGAATATACGCATTATAAGAAAGAACTCGGCGATATAGTGCTCGACCGAATATTCAACTATCACAGTTCAAGTCGGGTTGTACCTGATGATCTTGGTGTATTACTAACTTCTAAGAATATTGATGAACATCTTCTTGAGATCCAGGTTGACCGGCAGCAATACCACGATACTCATCCAGACTATATCGCTGAAATTGAGGATTTAGCAAAGCAGCTGGGGAAATGGGCTGAACCCCGGTGATCTGACCAGGCGGTTATATTGAAAAAAGCCCCTGTATGAATTAACATAGGGGCACAATTATGAACATCTTAATAACCGGCGGCGCCGGCTTCATCGGTTCGCATATCGCAGACAGCCTGATCAAGCTGGGCCACCGCGTCTCCGTCGTGGATAACCTTTCCACCGGCAATATGAGCAATGTCAACAAGCAGGCGCAGTTCTACAATGTCGATATCTGCCGCGCCGAATTAGCGAAGGTCTTCCAGGAAGAAAAGCCAAATATAGTCATGCATTACGCGGCTAATACAATGGTCAGCAGGTCGATGAAAAAACCGGCCTGGGATGCACGGCAAAACATACTGGGGAGCTTGAACCTGATAACCCTCTGCGCCAGGTTCAATGTAAAAAGGATTGTTTACGCCTCTTCGGCCGCCATATACGGGAACCCCGAATATATCCCGGTGAATGAGATCCACCCCATCAGTCCCGTTTCAAACTACGGTCTCTCAAAATACGTTGTGGAAAAATACCTAGATCTCTATTACCGTGAATACGGCCTTCCATATACGGCATTGAGATACTCCAATATCTTTGGACCCCGGCAGAACCCAAAATCCGAGGCCGGGGTCGTGGCGATATTCGCTGGCCAGATGCTGCATAATGAGCACCCCGTAATATTCGGGGACGGTACTAAAACCAGGGATTACATATACGTCGATGATGTTGTAGAGGCCAACCGCAGGGTACTTGATGGTAATATCAACGGCGTTTTCAATATCAGCACTGCTACCGAGACATCGGACCAAGCCATCTTTGACACGCTGGCACAATTGTTGCGATATAAAGGACACCCTTCTTATGTGCCGGTACGCAAAGGTGAGATCATCAAAATATGCCTTTCCAACGCCAGGGCAAGCAAAGCGCTCAAATGGAAAATCCAGCACAGTCTGGCAGCTGCATTAAGCGGGACGGCCGCATATTTCCAGGAGCTTTTCACGGGGTAATCGGTGCCATTGACTGGACCCCCGTAGCCGGAGCAGTTGTTATTAATTCGGTACTTGATGCCAGCGCCCTCATCTTCCCCGAACCGTTCAAATGCATCGAGGTAATGCAATGCACTACATTAATCAAGCAGCGCAGGCCCCGCATTTTTGGTAACAGCAGTGTTTTTAGATTTGCGGCACTAAGTTATTGGCTATTCATTAAATGAAGCAAAACCACCGATATGGAACCAGATTCACATATTGGAATTGTTACTGCCAGAGAGCTTTCTTAACCAGGCATCCATGAATCGATTATTGATGAGACCTTCCATAGCCGCATGAGGATCAATTGTCCCCCTATCTATCTGCGATAGATAGTCCAGAACCGCCGCATCCTTCTCAACAAAATCTTTTACACTACCCATGACTTTGCTTTCCAATAGTTGCTCAAATTCCTCGCGCCACTGCTGCTGCCGCCTCTCATTTAATTGACCTGACTGCAATAGAAACTGCCTGTGTTTTTCAATCTGCTCATACAGGCGATCAATACCTATATTATCGGTCGCTATTGTGGTGAGCACTGGTATTTCATACGGCGCCTGATTTTTTCGTCTAGTAAACGATGCAATATCTTCGGCCATAGCTTCAACCCCTGTGTGATCGGCCTTGTTGACAACAAAAATATCGGCGATTTCCATAAGGCCCGCTTTAATAACCTGAATTGTGTCGCCGGCTTCCGGGACCAAAACTACCACGACAGTATCTGCACTTTTCATTATATCCAGGTCAGACTGGCCGGCGCCGACTGTTTCAATCAGAATAATATCTTTCCCATATGCATCGAGGAGTTTGATAACATCACTTGTTGTACGAGGTAATCCGCCCGGGCTGTTGCGTGCAGCCATACTTCTGATAAAGACACGGTCATCCAAAAAATGCCGTTTCATGCGTATACGGTCTCCCAGTATGGCGCCGCCGGTAAAAGGGCTGCTGGGATCAGCACATATTACGCCTGCGCTCAATCCGTTCTGGCGGATAATTGAAACCAGTTGATCAACCATAGTACTTTTACCGGCACCTGGCATGCCTGTAATGCCTAAGCGGTAAGATTTACCGGTATGGGGATAGATTGCTTTAATTATCTCAGGCGCATGTTCACTCTCTTGCTCTAATAAACTGACGAGTTTTGATAAGGAAAGCTCGTCTCCCTTCAACATTGCATCGATTAAATTAGATACGGTAGGTTTCAACGTCCCGTTCCTTAATCAAACTACATGCGTGATAGACCAATCGCTAGTATCCGATATGCTGACAAAATGATTAAATATCAGGAAGTTCCTTTTGTTTCAACGAAACGGCTTTTTTAATAAAGGTATAAATAACCTCGCCATTAGCTTCCGGACCGAACGTGCCGTCAAAACCCGCCTCTTTAAGTTTGGGTAAATCACCGGGCGGGAAAATTCCCCCGATTACAAATACCACATTATCCTTAATGCCTTTTTGACTTGCCACCTCCATGAGTTCACTCCCCAGGATTAAATGTCCCCCGGTTAACGAGCTTACGCCGACAATATCGGCACCTTCCTGCATAGCTACCTGGATAATTTCATCAGGATACGCATTGCCGATGAAGACAACTTCAACGCCACAGTCTCGAAGCAGGCGGGCTACAGTTACCGCCCCTCGCCAGTGAACCTCCAGGCCCAAGGTAGCGATAACCATTTTCATTTTAATATTTGTGTCAGGCATTTCTTTGATTCCTCTTACCAGAAATTAGGCGGTTTCCACAACCCGAAAGATTCCCTGAATATACCAGCGATCTCTCCCTCCGTCGCATTCGCCCTTGCCGCTTCAAGGCAATAAGGGAATATATTCTGCCTCTGCTTGCACGCTTCTCTAAGTTCCGCCAGGCGTTTGACAACGATGTTATTATCCCGTTCAGCCCTGAGCTTTTTAAGCTTCTGTCGCTGCTTCTCTTCGGTGTCCTGTGCATACTCAAAGATATCAATCTCAGGGATGTCTTCAGCGGAAGCTTTATAGCAATTACGGCCGACTATCTTTATCGTGGCTTTTTCAATCAGCTCATTTTCACGGAGGGTATAGTCCGTGATTTTCCTGTGCAACCAACCTTTTTCGATCGCAGTGACCAGCCCCCCCATTTCCTCCACTTCATTCACAGCGTCAAGTATTTTTCTTTCTATCTCATCAGTCAGTGACTCGATATAGAAAGAGCCCCCCAGCGGGTCAACAACCTCGGTAACCGCACTCTCTTCCTGGATTATCTGCTGTGTCCTCAAAGACAACAGCGATGCCGCTTCGGTCGGCACCGAATATGCTTCATCGTATGAATCCACATGCAGAGATTGAGCGCCTCCTAAAACGGCAGCGAGAGCGTGGTAGGCCGCCCTGACAATATTGTTCAAAGGCTCCTCCCGCGCCAGGCACAATCCGGAGGTTTGCGTATGACATCTCATCAACATGGCCCTGGAGCTCTTTGCGCCGAACCGGTGTTTCATTATCTTGTACCATAACCGCCTTGCGGCTCTCAGACGGGCGATTTCTACAAAGAAATCGTTGGCGACATCCCAGAAAAAGGTGATCCTTTCGGCTATCCAATCTGCACTATATCCTCTTGCAACCAGTTCCTTGATCGTTTCGATAGCATTGGCCATGGCGACTGCAGTCTCGGTAACTTCAGAGGTCCCTGCCTCACGGAGATTATATCCGTTAAACGTAATACAGTTCCAGCCTGGGATATTCGTCCTGATAAAGGCGATATTGTCACATTGAATTCTGAAACACTCCGGCGGTGGTATATATTCCGGCGCGCCCCGCACAACCTCTTCGACAACCATATCGTTCTGCACTGACCCGCGCAATTTTTCCCACGCGATACCCCGTCGCTCGGCCATCACTAAATACATGGCGAACAGTATGGCAGTATTGGTCGGATAATGCGTGACCAGGGAGACGCTTATTTTATCAATGGGGACTCCTTTGAAAAGCAACTCCATATCCTCCACAGAATCAATTGCAACTCCACCCTTGCCGACCTGTCCCCTGGCCATCCTGTTATCTGAGTCGTACTCCTGTATCGTCGGGAGATCAAAGATTATATTTACTCCGGTCGCACCATGGTCAAGCAGAAAATTGATCCTTTCGTTGGTGTCTTCCGGACCTGCAAAGCCGGATAATTGGCGCATGGTAAATTCCCTGCCGCGATACATATTGGGATGGATACCGCGAGTATACGGTTCCCCACCGGGAAACCCGATATCTTTAGCGTAATCTATTTTGCTGACATCTTGTGGGGAGTAAAACAAGCCGCGTGGAATCTCTGTCCCGAGCAGACTGTGCGGTATCGTTTTCAAGCTAGCTTTTTCTACTTCCGTTATCGCCGTATTCTGCCACTTCTCAAAACTATTATGCAGTTCCTTTAAAAAGTCGGGGTTATATAGGGATGCGCATCGTTGTGCAGTGGCCTGCTCATCCAGAATCTGCTTCGTCGTTTTATCGTCGTCCATGCCCTACTTCCTTATAATATTGTCCTGGTGGCTGTCAATTATTGTACACAAATAGCTTGATTTAATACATTGTAAGCATTGTCGGGAGTATACTCAACTCTTGTACTAATGACAATGTTAAAATAGGGTTCGCAATACCATATCATAAAGGCTAAAATTAATAGCGTATGGGCGTACCGTCAGGTGCACCCGTGCGGGGTGCTTATGATAAAAACGCTGTTACTCATCCTCATTCTGCTGCTGGCCTTCTTAGCGGCCTTCGTCCCCCACATCGGCTATGCGTACCCGGTGCATTTGGATGAGTGGCTGCACCTTGCATACGCCAATGCGGTAATCGACACCGGCACCCTCACCTTTCCCGAACCCGTCACCGGCACCAAAACAAGCGGTCCGGGCAGCAATCTCGAGATGGCCTACCACCTGTTGCTGGCTTCGCTGCAGCAGGTCAGCGGCATCGACTGGCTGGTGCTCTTCCGCTTCGGGCCTTCCCTTGTATTCATGCTCACCGTGCTGGCCGTCTACGTGCTGTGCAGGAAGGAGGGCTACGGGCTGGAAGCGGCATTTTTTACCTGTCTGATACCCACCACCATAGGTCTGATGGGCCCGGCCTTTATGGTGCCAGTGGCGCTGGGCCTGGCCTTCATACCGCTCTCCCTGTTTTTAGTCTTCAGGGTTAAATCATGGCCGGCCTACCTGCTGATATTTTTCATCTCCTGCTTACTGTGGCTGCTGCACCCGCCCACGGCCGCCGTGCTATATATAGTCATCGCGCCCTATATCCTGCTCAGTCTCAAAGGCAACTGGCGCCGCAGCGGTGGCCTAGCGGCCACTTTACTCGCCCCCCTGCTGATCTCGCTACCATGGATGTGGTCAAAGCTGCTGCCGGCTTTGGGCGAGCTCCAGGTATCGCAGCCCCTGCCTTCGCACGTGGATATACCCGCGCTGCTCTGGCTATTCGGGCTACTCCCGTTGATATTGTGCTTCATCGGCATCATATACCTGTCCAGGAAGGGAGGCAGGCAGAATTATGAGTTGATACTTGGGCTGGCCCTGCTGCTGATTACCGGGTTGGTATTGCTATGGTTCCAATACGGCATGTACGTCCTCTACCTGCGCGGCCTGCATGCTGCTTTGCTGCTAATGGGCATATTGGCTGGCGCGGGACTGCTATGGGTGAGATCAATTAAGCCGCCGGCCGGCAGCCTGCTCTGCGCCGCGGCCGTGGTTGCGGTATTGGCAACAGCCGTTCCGGCGCGGATGGATATCCCCTATTACCACATGATTGATGAAGACGACTACAGCGCATTCGTGTGGATCGGCAATAACTGTGGGGCTGACGACGGACACGTCTTGGTGGACCCATGGCCGGCCAGCGCCTTCACTGCCCTTTCCGGCCGCACGGTTTACAGCCAGATTACAGGCGGGCCATCTATAGCCGACGCGATGGTCCAGCGCTTCCTTAAAAGCGGCTGCGCAGGCAGCAGCTTCCTTTATGAAAATAAGGTCACATTGCTGTATAGCCGCCTGCCCTGCGGAAATGCGGAGCTAAATAGAATTAGGGACAATGTATATTGCGTGGCTTACGGAGGCCCGAGCGACAACCTTACCACGGCCAACTTGATGATAAATGGCAGCTTCGAGGCCATAAAGCCCGCGCCGTTGGCAGGCTGGGGCAAAGCTTCGGGCAAAACCAATCCGGACTACCTCTTTCCCGAAGCCGGCAGGGCCGGCGGATCTAGTGTCGGTTTAAAGATGTCCGCAACGGCGCCATACCAGCCATGGCCTTCCATAAAGTGGCAACAGACGGTAGCCGTGCAGGCGGGGATCACCTACGATATTGGCGGCTGGATACAAAGCCAGGATATCACGGGCGATGGCGGCGCACGGTTGGGCATACAGTGGCGGGATGCGGCCAATCATGGGTTCAAGACGGTCGAGCTCATGCCGTATGTCACAGGCAACAATACCTGGAGTTATTACAATTATAAAGTTACCGCCCCGGCAGGGGCCGCGGCATGTTATATCTGGCTAGAACTGGCCGGCTGCTCGGGCACGGCCTGGTTTGATGATATCACCTTTGTAGCCGAACCATAAGACGTTCCTGTTGATCCTGTTGCGGAATACGTATACACTTCATAGCATGTAACCGGTTAACCGGGCGCATAGTTAGTCCGGCTTGTAGTATACTAAACGGAGTGGTATTAAGAACGGGAGCGACGGAGGGTACCACTAATATGTATTGCAGTTTTCGTGCAATATAAGCTGAAACATAGTATTTTTGAGGAAATAAATGAATGTAGTAGTAACTGGCTGCGCTGGATTTATCGGGAGGAATGTTAGCAGCAAGCTAATTTCCGAAGGTAACATAGTCATTGGTATCGATGACTTAAATGATGCATATGATGTCCGCCTGAAGAAGTGGCGTCTTGACAGCCTGCAGGGCATGGATGGATTTAAATTCCATCAACTTGATATACGCGATATGGCCGGCCTTGAAAAGTGCCTTGGTGAATATCAAAAGCGCTCAAGCATAGATGCAGTTATTAACCTGGCGGCGCGGGCTGGAGTCAGGCAGAGCGTAATAGACCCCTGGATATATTATCAGACCAATGTCCTGGGCACCTTGAATTTGCTGGAGATATGCAGGAATTCAGGTATCAATAAATTTGTACTGGCATCATCATCCAGTGTATATGGTGATACCAAAGTGATGCCCTTCAAAGAAGATTGCAATACGGAGAATTGCCTCAGCCCCTACGCCGCCTCCAAGAAGGCTGCCGAGGTACTGGCCCATTCATACCATTTTTTATATAAGCTGGATATAACGGTCTTACGTTACTTTACCGTATTTGGTCCTGCGGGCCGGCCAGACCTGAGTATTTTCAAGTTCATCAAACAGATTTCCGAGGGGGAGGAGATAACTGTCTATGGTGACGGCAGCCAGACACGTGATTTTACCTATGTCGAGGATATTGCGCGTGGCACCATATCCGCCATAAAACCATTGGGATTCGAGATCATCAATCTCGGAAGCGATCATCCCTGGAAGCTGGCTGACATCATCGAAATAATAGAAAATCAACTCGGGCAAAAAGCCAAAAAGCTGTATACCCCAGCGCATCCCGCAGATGTACCGGCGACGTGGGCGGATATATCCAAAGCCAAAGGGCTATTGGACTGGGAACCCAAGATAGGCGCCGAAGAAGGAATACAAAATACCATTAAGTGGTACAATGAAAATCGCAACTGGGCAAAGCTTGTCACGGCTAAATGACGATACCATAGGTTTAAATATCAAGGGAAACTTATATTAGCCGCCTTAAGTAATATGGGTAAATCTGATGGATAAATTAATGAGCATGATACAGAATAATAGAATTTTCATGACCGGCGGAGCCGGTTTCATCGGTACCAAGCTGTGTCGCGGGCTGGCGGATAATAATAAAATATTTATTTATGACAAACTGCTTCGCAACTCTATTAAGCAGACAAACCTTTTAGAACACGAGAATGTAAAGTTAATTGAAGGGGACGTCTTCAATTTACCTTATTTACAACAAATCATTATCGAAATTAAACCGAATATTATAATTCATATGGCAGCAGTTGCCGGGATAGATACTGTGATTAAGAGCCCAAGTACCACCATGAAAGTTAACATGATTGGGACATATCATGTATTAGAGGCTGTAAAACCTCATGTCAGTGGGTTAAAACGATTCATCAACTTTTCCACAAGCGAAGTCTTTGGTGATTATGCCTATAAAGCTGAGGAATTCCGCTCAACAAATCTGGCTCCAGTAGGGGAGGCAAGGTGGACATATTCTGTAAGCAAGCTTGCTGCTGAACATTTGGTTCACAGCTATTACAAGGAGTTCGGATTGCCCGCAGTCAACTTAAGGCCGTTTAATATCTATGGCCCGGGACAGGTAGGTGAGGGCGCCATTCATGGCTTTGTAAATAAAGCTGTTTCAAACCAGGAGATACAGATTCATGGTGATGGGGACCAGATACGCTCCTGGTGCTATATCGATGATATGGTGCAGGGAGTTCTTCTGTGCCTGGAAAAAAAGGAAGCTGTAGGTAATGTTTTCAACATCGGAAATCCCAGGGGAACAACAACCATAAATGACCTGGCTGAAAAGATCGTTCGCCTGGCTGACTCAAAATCAAGGATCGTGCATATCCCCAAAACATATGTTGATATAGAGCTGAGAATGCCGAGCATTGAGAAGGCCAAGGAACTTTTAGGATATATGCCAAAAATTGATCTAAATGAGGGGTTGAAGAGGACCATTGCGTGGTATCGAAATCAGGTGACCGTATGATCAGGTTAACAATCCCGGAATTTGACAGTGCCGAATTTGACGCGGTCAAAGAGGTATTGAATTCCGGTTGGTTGATCCAGGGTAATAATGTCAGTAAATTCGAAGGCACGGTAGCTGAATATGTCGGGACGCGCCATGCCGTGGCTGTTAATTCCGGAACTTCTGCCCTTCACCTATCGCTCCTGGCATTGGGCATAACAAGCGGCGATGAGGTAATCACTACTGATTTTACCTTCCCCGCAACCGCCAATGTAATTGAGTTGGTTGGAGCAAAGCCGGTATTGGTGGACATTGATCTTGACACATACAATATTGATGTGACGCAGGTAGAGGCTAAGATTACCGAAAGAACAAAGGCCATCATGCCCGTCCACCTTTTTGGGCAGGTAGCTGGCATGAAGCCAATTATGGAATTCGCTCAAAGATATAAACTAAAGATTATTGAAGATGCTGCTCCAGCCTTGGGCGCGACCTATAGCTTAGATGGAAAAGTAAAGCAGGCGGGGTCTTTTGGTGACCTCGGTTGCTTCAGCTTTCATCCCCGAAAAGTAATTACTACGGGGGAAGGGGGCATGATTACAACAGATGACGAAGAGCTGGCTTTAAAGCTACGAAAGCTGAGAAACCAGGGGATGGAAAGCCGGGGAAATAAGGTAATCTTTAATTTGCCCGGCCTTAATAACAGGATGACTGAAATACAGGCTGCGATTGGCATCGCTCAAATGAATAAACTAAAGCAGTTTATCTCCCGACGGCAACAATTGGCAATACTTTACGATGAATTACTCCACGATATAGAATGGATAAAACTACCAAAGGCGTTAGATGGCAGAAATCACACTTATCAAGCCTACGTCATAATGCTTGGTAACGGGGTCGATAGAAATAGCGTGGTAAGCCGACTCAATGAATTAAGAATCGAAACAACCCTCGGGAGTTATAGTATTCATCAAACTGAATACTATAAAACAAAATATGCTTTTAGTAGTGACGAGTTTCCCAACGCAAGACTTGCCTTTGAGCAAAGTCTGGCATTGCCTATATATCCTACTATGAATGAAAATGACGTCAGGTGCGTTGTCCGGGAATTGATAACAGTAATATGAGTATAGATTTAGGTTTCAGATAATGAGCCGACAAGTGTTCAAAAAAGCTAAGGATACCTGTCGCAATCACTATGAGACAGCCTTAATTCAATATGGTGACAGCCCTAAGGGTGTCAACTGGAAGGATGCGGAAAGCCAGAACTACCGCTTTCAGATGCTGTGCGAGGTAGGAAAACTAAGTGACAAGAAAATCCATGACGTTGGATGTGGTCTAGGCCATCTTTCGGATTTTTTATCAGTAAAAGGCATAAACTGCGAGTACATAGGTTCGGATATATCACCACTCATGATCCGAGCAGCCAAAGATAGACTACCGACCGCACACCTATATGTTGCAGACTTACTTGAAAACAAAACACAAGACTGGATGCGAGCCGATTATCTGATTACCTCTGGACTGTTCTACGTGAAAACTTCAACAGTTAGACGCACGTGGAAGCATTTTGTTCAAGCCATGCTGATCCGCATGTTCATGCTATCAGACATTGGCATAGCATTTAATATGCTTACGTCCTTCGTAGATTACGAAGACTCTAATCTTTTCTACCAGCCGCCAGGCGAGACCGTTGATTTCTGTATCCGGAATATGAGCCGACGCGTAGTGCTTCGCCACGACTATCCATTGTGGGAATATACGGTATATGTATATAAATGAATGCTCATAGTACACTATTACGGCGACTCCTGATCATTTGAGTACATTTGTGAGGCAATGATGAAGAAAGTGGTCATTTTTGGCACAGGAGATATTGGGCAACTGGCTAATTTCTATTTTACACATGACAGCCCTTTTGAGGTAGTTGCTTTCACGGTCGATGCGGATTATATCACAGACAAGGAGCTCCTTGGGTTACCTATTTTATCTTTCGAAAATATATCCAGACATTACCCACCTAATAAATATGACATGTTTGTAGCCCTTAGCTATAGGAACAATAATAGGCTTAGAGCACAAAAATTCTTGGCTGCCAAGGAAAAAGGATACACGCTTATAAGTTACGTTTGCTCTAAATCTGTTTTATGGGGTGACACTGAAATCGGAGAAAATTGTTTTATATTTGAAAACCAAACAATTCAGCCATTTGTGAAAATAGGCAATAACGTAGTAATTTGGAGCGGCAACCACATTGGCCATCACTCATCTATCGGAGATCATTGCTTCATATCATCACACGTGGTCATATCCGGCCATGTTAAGATCAATCCATACTGCTTTCTTGGAGTTAACTCTACGATCAGAGATGGTATTACTGTGGCTAAAGACTGTGTCATTGGAGCGGGAGCCGTAATTGTCAAAGACACAGCGGAAAAGGGCGTATATATTGGCAAAGCGGCAGATAAATACCTCTCGGATAGTTCAAAACTGAAAAGAATATAGATATGAATTGGGTTAAGAAAGGACTGATTTTACAGGTACCTGGCAACTTGGATTGGATGATCACACATGCCAGCATTCCTTTCGCCGAAAGCTTAGGCGGAGACTTATATAGAATATATTTATACGGACGTGATAAGCGGAACAGGTCGCGACCCGGGTACATTGAGATAGATTTAAATAGGCCTAACGAAATATTATACATTTCCGAGAAACCTATAATGGATCTGGGATTGGTGGGTACATTTGACGAAAGCGGTGTTATGCCATCATGGATTGTTAATGAAGAGGGCAACAAATATCTGTATTATACGGGCTGGACGCAAGGAGTTACGGTTCCATATTATTTCTATGTCGGACTTGCAGTGAGTAAAGACGGTGGAAGGCACTTTGAAAGGGTCTCCTCTGCACCTATTCTGGAAAGAAACGCTGTAGACCCGTATCTGACTGCGTCGCCATGTGTACTAATCGAAAATGGATTGTGGAGAATGTGGTATGTCTCCTCAATAAAGAGAGATGCCAGCGAAGGTGGATCAAAACCATACTACTTAATCAAATATGCCGAATCCAATGATGGTGTAGATTGGAAACGAGACAATACTATATGCATAAATTTCAAGTCCCAAGATGAATATGCCATAGCACGTCCATGTGTAATTAAGGAGAACGGCATATACAAGATGTGGTATTCGTACTGGGGACAGCAGAGCTACAGGATAGGATACGCCGAATCCAAGGAAGGTATAAAGTGGGTAAGAAAAGACTTCGAGTCGGGCATAGATGTGTCATTGGCTGGCTGGGATTCGGAGATGATTGAATACGCTTTTATCTTTGAACATAAATACAAGAAGTACATGCTTTACAATGGTAACAACTATGGTAAAACGGGACTAGGATACGCGGTTCTTGATCCAGAAGGATAATTAAATTGGCTAAAACTATGATAGAAACTAAGCTGCTGACAAGAGAATATGAACAAAGCTACATGAATTTACTATTGAACTGCTCAGAGGCCATGTTATTTCATAGTATAAATTATCGTGATTTACTAAGTGAGTTTCTGGGTTGTGAAGCCTGTTATGTCATAGCTAGTGAAGACGGGGTCGTCGTTGGCGCCCTGCCTGTTTTTATCAAAGAAAATCGTAGATATGGCAATGTATTGAATTCGTTGCCTTTTTTTGGTAGTCATGGTGGCTTTTTAGTTAAATCCGATTTAGGATATGAAAAAAAAACTAACATTAAAATGCTCTTGCTAGAGCGGTTCAATACGCTCGCCAGTGAAAAGGACTGCATATTGTCCACCATAATCACTTCACCGTTAGATCTAGATTGTTCTTTCTACGAACATAACTTAAATTATAAATATAAAGACAACAGTGTGGCCCAGATAGTCGAGTTTAGAGAAGGCGTAAATGATGCGGAATCTGAAATCATGTACAACATTGTCGAGCCAAGTAACAGGCGGGCTATCAGAAGGCCACTTAAAAACGATGTTAGACTTGAGTTTTCGAATGATTTTGGCCCCCTTTATGAGATGCATAGTGAAAACATGTCTTCAAAATGCGGTTCTGTAAAACCACTGGATTTTTTTTTCAAAGTTCAACGAATCATGGCAGACAACGATTACCGATTGATGTATGCAATAAAGGATGGTATTATCATTGCAGGCTTATTGGTATTCTACTTTAATAATATCGTTGACTATTATACACCGGCATTACGTTATGAGTATTCTATAGAACAGGGTAACACCTTTCTTATTTATCAGGGAATGAAACAAGCCATAAATGATGGGTATAAATATTGGAATTTTGGTGGAACCCGTCCCGAACATACTGATCTGCACAAATTTAAGAGCCGATGGGGAACCAGAGATTACCCTTATTACTATTATGTGTTGCAGCATGCTTCAATTGACCACATACTAAGTTTGAGTAAAGAGCAAATACTGGAACAATACCCTGGTTTCTATGTAATACCTTTCAAAGAACTATTGAATATCGGATTGACGTAGACAGGACAATAGCTTTATGTAAGAGCATATTGGCTTAGCGCAAGGATTCCATTGAACTTAGCCCATGCTGATTATTAAATTACTATTGAACGCCCACGGAGTATCCTTATACAATGAGTCACAAAACTAACATGATGGCGGGTACCTAAAAGTGGTGGGGATCCAATAACGGCCGGGGCTTCTAAACGTCGGTGCAGATAGAGGTGGGGTAAGGTCATATGACGAAAATAAGTGTAGACGGGTTATGTAATTCGCTTGGGATGCCATGCGTGGTTTTGGGTGCAGCAAATAATAAAACGTCTATTTCCAGACCCGCCGCAATTGATAGTGCTAGAAAGGATTCAATCTCTTTCTGCTCCTCGAAGAGTGAAGTTGCTTTAGACAGTATTAAGAAATCTAAAGCCAAAGTCATCATTTGCTCTAATGAGTTGGCATTTACGCCCGAAGATTATTGCGATAAAATCCTTATCGTTGTTTCTAACCCAAGATTGGCCTTTATACGGGTGATGCGAGAATACTTTGCGGTAAAAGTGGAGCGCGGTATTCATGCCAGCGCGGTTGTTCATGCAAAGGCTAAGGTAGGATCTAATGTGTACATTGGGCCACATTGCTACATAGGCAAATGCCAGATCGGCAAAGGAACGATAATTTATGGAAATGTGAGCATTTATGACGGGGTTAGAATTGGCTGCGATGTTATCATTGGTGCTGGAACGGTGATTGGGGCAGATGGTTTTAGCTTAGAAAGGAATACTAAAAATGAACTGGAGAGGTTCCCACACATCGGGGGTGTGATCATCCGGGATGATGTAGAAATAGGGACCAATGTCAGCATTGATCGGGGGACGATGGGTGACACAATCATCGGAAAAGGCACTATGATAGACAATTTATGTCATATTGCTCACAACGTGGTCGTTGGCAGGCACTGCGTGATTATCGCGCAAAGCATGTTAGGGGGGAGTGCGCAAATAGGAGATTACTCCTGGATTGCTCCTTGTGTATGTATTAGAGATGGTATCAAGTTAGGTAAGAATGTGACTGTGGGTATGGGCGCAGTTGTTACTAAAAGTATAGCAGGCAACCGTACGGTTTTTGGCGTTCCAGCTAAAGAGTACCAGAAAGATATGGAGTTCAGATTAAAAAGGAATATTCGAGAATAGTTGAGAATACACATGCAGGTACAAAATGCTATTTGACTCTTTCGATTACGATAGTTATTTTGAATCACTGAAAATATTTCTTAGTGTTAACGAAAACTTGTGTTTTGATGAGATTTCACATGTTCATCCCGGTCAACGATATTTTATATTGCGACACGACGTCGATTTTGACCCTGGCATAGCCCTGCGGATGGCACAATTAGAAGCTGAAAGGGGAATACGTTCTACCTACTTTATTCTTCTCACTTCACCTTATTATAATTTATTAATAGGCGAAAATCGCAGGGTGCCACGACAATTAGTCGAATTGGGCCATAAGGTTGGGTTACACTATGATATTATTGATTTAAGTTTATCAGGTGAGAATCAGGTGTTAACTGAATTTAAGTTTCAGATTAGTATTTTATCTGAGCTTGCTGGTTCCGAGATCAAAATGATATGTGCACATAATCCTTCTCTTAGCTCAGATGATCCGTTTAAGCGCAGTGACGAGTTCATTAACGCTGCTGATAGTAAATTTACTACAGATATTACATATCTTTCAGATTCATGCGGCGCCTGGAGAGACGAGGCTATTGACATATTTAAGTCTGGAATAATTCCAGAACGCCTTCAACTGCTCATTCATCCATTTTATTGGAATGACAGACCGGAAGATAGGTGGCAAATAATTGAAAACTTCCAAAATGAATCAGTTCGCAATATAAAGGATCGTATTGCATATTGCAAAGCAGTCTGGTCTGCCCATCCAGGAGTAAAACAACATGATAGGCGTAAAAGGATCATAAGAACTAAGGGAAACTATCATAAGAACAAATGAACTGGTAGCAATACCGCATAGAGATTGATGAAATTTGAGAGAGGTTTTTGGAAATTTAGTTCAACTGGCAAAAGATTCGATATTTTACGGCCTGACTGTGGCAGGCAATGCCTTTATCGCTTTATTCCTTCTTCCGGTATACACCAGGGCCTTGTCACCGGCAGAGTACGGCGTAGTTGATCTTATCGTTGCCGGCGGTGCCCTGTTGACCACACTCGGCGGACTTCAGGCCGATTCCGGCGTCGCCAGGTACTATTATGAGGTAGATGACAAGTCCCGCCGTAGCTTATTATCGACCGGGATGATCTTGAGACTGCCAGTCCCTCTGCTTATCTGCATCACCGTGTTGCCATGGACAGGTCAGCTTTCCCAGCTTCTATTTCAATCGCCGGAATATGCCAGGGCGATGTCATTTGCCCTGCTCAGCGTCGTACTACAGACAGTGTTCGGTTATCTCATAGTTATATTTAGATTCCAGCGGGCAATTGCGCAGTACAATGCCCTTGCAATAGGCCGCCTGGTTATTGCAGCCCTGCTCAGTGTGTATTTTGTGATTATATTGCATGGAGGCGTGGAGGGTGTTATTTTAGGTTACCTCTTAACTGATGTTCTGTTTACTTCCATTGCTTTATTCATGCAACGGAAGAGTTTTACCTTTTCCTTTTCCCGCCATTTCAGCAGTGATATACTGTCATACGGTTTACCACTTCTGCCCACTACCATAGTGATGTGGTTAAGGACCTATATCTATCGCATCCTGATTATTCCGGTCCTGGGCCTGACAGCCATGGGCATATTCAGCTCAGGAGCAAGGATTAGCTCGGCAGTCCTGCTGATAGTCTCCGCTTTCAGTCTTGGTTGGATTCCCTTCGCCATGTCCACCATGCACGATGAGAAGCACAGGCTTATATATATTAAGACACTGACTTACCTTACAGTAGTCCTGACCATTTTTGCATTCGTGCTGACGCTTTTTTCGTACGAGATCACGCACCTTCTACTGGCCCCGGATTATTGGGCAAGCAGCAACCTCATAGGTTTTTTAAGCGGGTCCAATGCTATTAACGGCATAATAACCGTGGCTGCAGTTGGCCTTTACATTCAAAAGAAAACATTTTTAAGCACGGTTGCATATTTGATCGGTACCGCCTGCGGCATCATAAGCCTGATCCTACTGACACCAGTTATGGGGATACTCGGTGCGGCAGTGGCAACATTTATCGGATCAGTCATAGTGTTAGTGGTGGAATACCGTCTTGCCCAACGCCATTACCCCATTGGCTACGAATGGCAAAGGGTAGCAGCCGTCATCATTTTATTAGTAGCCGCAATACTGGTTACCATGTATATCGACAGCCTGAAATGGGAAATGTGGCTGCGGGCAGGCTTAAAAGCAATCGAATTATGCTCTTTCTTTTTAATATTATTCCTGCTTTTAAGGCGCGATGAGCTGGCTTTTTTTTATACCCATTTAATAGGGATAATCAAGGCGAATAAGGGGATACCTTTTTTAAATTCAAGGGGTAAACATTAAGTGGAACCAATAATCTGGATTGCGGCACTTACCTTTCTATTGAGAGCATTACCCCGGTTCTTGGGGGTTAAACTGGAAGGTGGTGATCAGACAGCGCATCTCCTGATGGCAAGGGAAATTAGGAGAAACAGGTTTAAATTACCTGTGAAAATAAAGGGTTTCCTGTTGCCGGGTATATATGATTACCCGCCCCTTTTTCACTATCTACTCGCTGTGTTTCCCGACAAAAGCCGGGAACAAATTGCTCCCTTCGTGAGTGCTTTTATCGATACCGTGCACGTGACGGTCATATACTTTTTCGCTATCTATCTAATCCAATTTTCGCGGCTCTCACCCTATTTGGAAGATACTACCTGGGTAGCCGCCATAGCTGCATTATTATTTGCCACCTCACCTGCGCTGCTGTATTTTGGAATTGGACCCAGGGCGTTTCAGGCGACACCGCGGACACTGGGTGAACTATTTATCACCCTAACCTTTTTCCTCGGCCTTGTTTACTACGTTGAGGGAAGCTATCTGGCGTTTCTACTGGCTTCGTTCTTTGCCGCATTATCGCTGTTAACCAGCAAGTTTGGCGGGCAGGTGCTGATATTCTTCTCTATCGGCTTAGCCACACTCTTAATGGAGCCTGAACTACTGCTGCTTCCTATTCTGGGAGTCGGTTTCGCTTTAGTACTAACCAAGGGCCATTACTGGAAAGTGCTTATCGGCTGGATCAAACACAGCATACTCTACAAGACAATAATGATAAAAAATTATAATACGTACATAGATAGGAATACCCTCGTTCCTTTCAGAGGCCTGGCCAACGCTGCGAAAAAGCTGGATGCCAGAGGGTTTGCACTAAGCCTGCGGGATGTGTTGACCAATAACTCATACATAATCCTGCTGATTCGAAATCCTATCCTGAGCATCCTGCTAATTTTAAGCATACTGCACGCAAAAGCATTCGCTGATAATGGTACTTTTATGTTTCTGGGTGCATGGGTAGTGGTTAGCCTGCTGACCTTCTTCATCACTTCGCTCAGGCCATTTATATTCCTTGGAGAGGCTGAGCGATATATTGAACACAGCATACCGGCCCAGGTCATCCTGCTTTCATTTTTACTGTTTCCTTTGCCTTCACCTTCACTGCTAATCGGGTTGTTAGCTTACCAGATACTGATTTATATACCAGTTATTATTTGGATCTACGTGGTCTACAAGAAGGGTGCGCCAGCCCGGAAAGTTAAAGCTGACCTATTTAACTGGCTAATTGCGCAGGGTATCACCGGCAAGAGGATTTTGAGTATACCCGGCGATTACAACCAAATTATTTATCGTACTGGTAACTGGGTGCTACTCCCACCAGGAAATCTTACTTTAATAGACAAAGATAAATTTGAAAGCCTGTGGGAAGTAATTCCGTGGCCTAATAGAGACATCGCGCGGCTAATAGCTGATTATCAGCTGGAATATATTATAGTGCTAAAGAGCGGCCTCACGTATGCGTTAGAAAGAGGTTGGAAATATGAAATTGACTGCTATCATATGATATATGAGAATGAGCACTACGCCGTCTATCGGGCTGAAGCCTGACCGCTGTTACCTATAGGAAAAGGCCAGCTTTCCATTTTACTGTCCCACGTCAAGCTTTACTAGTCAAAAGCTCAAGATACTTTTCCTCAACCTGCCGGGCCATGACCTCATGGCTCCTGTTCGTAGCTACCCACTCCTTGCCTCTTTGCCCCATCTGCTTAGCAGTGTCGGGTTCATCTAATAACTTTAGTATGGCTTCAGCAAAAGCCTCAGCGGTATATGGGATTAAAATCCCACACTGGCTTTCCTGCAAGACTTCGTCATGCTCTAATATCTCTTGATTTGCCACAACCGGTTTGCCTGCTGCCATGTATTCAACCATTTTGATCGGCGAACTAAGCTTATAATAGGCATTTGGTGGTATTGGGGAAACGCCCATATCAGCAGCGGCAAGGAAACCCGGTACTTCCGACTGCGGAACTCGCCCCGTGAAAATAACGTCATCTTGAATTTCCAATTCATCAGCAAGTTGCCGAAGTTTTTCCAGGTCGTCGCCATCGCCAACCACCAGTAATTTTACATCTTTCCTTATCCTGCTAACTATGTGGAACGCCTGTAATAATATGCTCATATTTCTGATTTTAGCCAATATTCCTGCATAGACTATCACTTTGAAATTACTTAGCTGATGTGCCGTTATCACTTGCATCCTGTCTGCCTTCGAGAATGCTGCAATATCTACCCCATCTGAAAATGGCATTAATTTGGACTCCTCAATACCCTTGTTATTGACAAAATCCTGTTTGAGCCATTTGCTTATGGGCAGTACCAAGTTGGCACGATGTATAAGATGCAGTTTGATGACTTTATTGAACTTAGCAATCAGATAATAAAAGCATAGGGGCTTCTTGCGAAGTATCTTATACTCCTCCCACTCCATTTCCAAGGGAACAGAAAGTTCGAAGACAAATGGGACATCGTACCTCCGTTTAATATAACTGGCAGCAAGACCATAAAAAACATCATTTCTGACGAAAATTAGGTTGAACTTGCCCTGTGCGAAAACCATCAGCGTAAAGTTTATTTTTTGACAACTATGAATGAGGTGGTTAAACACTTTGGCGCAAATTGATTCGCCAGAGAAATATTTTCGATAGGGAGTAGCAAATACTTCAACTCCGTTGAGCTCAAAGCGGGCAGGCTTGACATGTACTTCAGAAGAAATGATCCACGTAACCTGGTGTCCAAACTGCGTAATATTGCTGAGTACATTTATGCTGGGATATACTAACATATCAGGCTTATACAAAAGAGGGAGAAGCATACAAACATTCAGTTTCTGGTCAAAACTTGCATTCATAATTTTATCGCGTGCATTGATATTTACATTTCAAGCCATTACCCAAAGTCGACCCCTTTTCGCAAGGTTGTTTGTGCCTACCTTTTGAAATATGCCTTTACAGGCTGACTATTGTAAATCATATTATAGTTCGTACTCTTAAAAGTGCCCAGGAAATTGTTATATTGATCCTCGCTGCATCCTACAATAAGTTGATGCTTATACATATATTCTCTTATCAAAACTAAGCCAGGGTTTTCACCATCAATACTCAATACCCTGCCTCTATCAGACTCCTTTAAACCTAGTGAGGCCCACAACGGCTGTACATTATATTTTGGATCTGTGGCAATCTGGCCGTCATATACTTTAGTAATTGTTTCAACAGCGCGCATCTCGCCATCAGTAAAGGCGTATCTAATCGGGTCGCGCATGTATTCCTCACCATAGAACGGTGTGCGGGTGTTAATATTGTGGCTATTAATCACAAACGCGGTGAATATGAAAACGATGAATACCATAATCAATGATTTCGCTACTCCGCCTTTCACCAGCCGTGACAGTGCAAAGATGCCTTCTGCTGCAATAGCCGATCCTGTAATAGCGATGAATGCCAGCCATCTTCCGGGTAGCATATTATCAATATTAAATAGAGGTAAAGCGAAGGTCGCTATAGATAAACCTAAAGTGCCAGCAATAATGGCTGCCTTCTTATTGTTGATTACCTTTGGGGAAAGCCAAAATAGAATCCCAATGACAGTGAAGCTAATTAATAAAAGGAACCCTATTCTGTTTAACGGTCCTAATGGTGTTACCGATTCCTGAAAAGATGCACCCATAAACTGAATATCCATATTAAGGGAATACACAAACTTGGTGCCCATGGCTTCAAAAAAGGTTCGTGTGGAATAATAGTTACCGAAAAACCACCGTGCCAGCATAGATATCGTGAATAACAGTACGAAGACAGGGCCGATATATACCTTTTCTACGCCGGTTGTGTATTGCCATTTGAATACTCTAGTGGCAGCGAGAAACAAAACAAGTACTACGGCAACAATGAATGAGGAAACTGTATGGGTTAGTATTATGCTGAAGGACATTATTATAATTATTAATACGTACGGAATATTGAGTTTATTTTTTAGGACCAACCAAACCAACATAGAAAAAAGTACCAAACCTAGGGTCGTGGGAATTAGATATGCCCCCCAGATTATGTGAAACTGGCTTATGCTTACAAGCAGTGCGGATAATAGACCTACCTTCGTATTGACCAAGTATTGGCCCAAGAGAAACACAAAGAGGGCACCCACAATATAGATCAATCCAATTGACAGAAAAAGGCTATCTTTAGGATCTGGAGCAACAACTAACTGCATCGCCATAACAATTAAATGCAGAAATGGAAAGTTTGCATATCCGGCATAGTCCGACGGATCATATGGGTTATAGACGGCCAGTATATGGCCCTGATTGAGCCATGCCTTGATGAACACGGCGTGCCCCCACGGGTCATTGCCGTAAAACCCGGGCAACTCGTACAGCAAGCCATATCTTAGGCTGAACGCTACTAGCAGGATCTCCAGCAGGAGCACCCAGGTCTGAGACCTGGTGTTGCACGACAGGATATTTGCTGCCACTGCCGCTACTGAAAAAGAAGTCAGAATAAAATAGATAAGTGGCCTATACATGGCGGAATGTATCGCGTAGATACTTGCAGCAAATGTGCAGAAGAAGATAATATGGAAGATGAGCTCACGGGGCCTGCTCGCAGATAACGGCTGATTTGAAAAGTTGGTTATCCTGGTTCTAAACAGCAGATAAATGACACCGGCTGCCAGCGCAGCCAGCCCAATTTCCAGGGTGCTCGATTTACCACTTAGGTACCCAATCAATGCAAGGCCAAAGCCCGCCAGACAGGTACCCGCTCCTGCGATTATATCTAACTTACTTTTTATTACGTTCATGTTTTAAGGTTGTGCCCAGTCTCGTATAGCTAATCAATTAGCGACCGCTGATAAATTCTGTACACCCACCCAAAAGTTATCCGGCACTGCGTTCACGGGTATTTAATTCGTAACCGGCAGCAGGCTTATCCCCGGCAAGTATATGCGCTGCCACCAGAGCCAAGTGAAAGGCTGTTTTAAATAGGTTAAATTTATTCCTCTGAATAATATATATCAATTGATCTTAGCCTTTGAATACTCTGATATAAGCTCATGGTACGAGGCTTCAGTTTTTGCCATCTCTGTTTGGTGCTCAGCATTTTTCATCACTATTTTCCTGCATATTTCACCAAAACTTCGCCTCAATTTGTCATTCGTCACAAGAGAGACAATTTTATTAGCCAACGCTTTATGGTCTTTTACAGGCACTAAATAGCCGTTCTCGTCGTCTTTGATCCAGCACTGGTTGGCCGGTATGTTAGTAACGATTGGGGCCAGGCCGCATGCCATTGCCTCTAATAAGCTATTGGATGTGCCATCCGAAAGTGACGTAGAAACATATATATCCGCAGAGGACAGATATCGCGGAATATCAGCATGTGAAACATGTCCTTTGAATATAACACTCTCCAATACGCCCAATTGCTGTGCAAGTTTTTGCAGATAGCTTTGCTGCTTACCTTGGCCCACTATGATAAATTTCGTTCGTGATACCGCTGCTAAAACCAAGGGCACCGATTTAATTAATGTTTCCACGTCATATATTGGACTTAAATTTCTGATGCTGATCACAAGCGGATCTAACTCGTCCATGGCCAGTTCTTTTCTCACCGACTTATCCCATGTTATCGGACGAAACCTCTCGGAATCAACACCGATTAGAATAATCCTTGTCTTAGTTGGTTCAATCCCCAATCTTACTATCGCCTCTTTGATTGCGCGTGAGCGGCAGATGATCAAATCGGCTTTCATTAACGTGTACCTGGTAATAGACCGAAATAGGAGAGCGGGTTTCCCTCCAATTAGGATATCGGATCCCACGGCAGTAACGATCAAAGGATGGAAACCAATTAGCGCTGCAATAAAGCCGTATTTAATGACGTAGTGTGTATCCACTATGGATGGTTTAACTTCACGAATAATTTTATGAAATCTAAGCAGTTTGAACGGCAAAGTAAAAAGGAGAAGTCGCTTATTTGTCGGTATTATGTGATAGTGAACACTGTTAATATTCTGCAATGGCTGTTCAAGGCTTATCGCATGAACTTCATGCCCGACTCTAGCGCAAAAACTCATACATCGTTGCGCATTTATGTTATTCGCATTTACGAAATAGCATATTTTCAACTTATTCTCTAACTGTTCAACTTCTATCACTTATTATGATCCGACATCAGATGGTATCCACATATACGAGGAAATGCCGCCTTTTCTGTATATGTTATTAAGGTGTAGATCACAGATATTCCTTACCTCATATGTTCAGTTACAGGAGTTCAGTCAATTTCCCCTATTAACTGGGTTTTTATTGATAGCGCCAACCAAATCCACAATTACGTGCCTTTTCGTTATCAAGTCAGGTAAACTGCTGAAAATTTCCTCAGATTTTGTCAGGACCAGGATATCTGCTGATTTAATAACATCGTCCAGTGACTTGAGGATCACCGATTGGACATCTGCAGGCAAATTTCTCAAATCATCTTCAGTAAGAACCGGATCATAAATATATACGGTGTATCCTTTTTCAGATAACATATTGATGAGTACAAGCGCTGGACTTTCCCGCGTATCTGATGTCCCTGATTTAAATGAGAGGCCCAATATGCCTACACTTTTTCTATTAAAGCTGATTATTTGTTCAAAAGCCCTTTCAATGTGCGCTTGATTGCTCCTCTGAACTGAGTCCAGCAGCGGCAATCTCAGGTTTAATTCTAACGATTTGCATAGTAGTGCTCTTAAATCCTTGGGCAGACAAGATCCCCCATACGCAAACCCGGGTTTAAAATAGTATGGCGATAAGTTCAACTTTTTATCCATACAAAAGATATCCATCACCTTATGCGAATCAATACCCAATTTATTACATATGCTCCCTATTTCATTTGCAAACGTGACTTTTAAAGCGTGGAAACTGTTATCAACGTACTTGATCATTTCACTGGTGCTGATATCCACTCTGAGGACCGGAGCGTTAATACCAGTACACATCATTTCCAGCAGATCACCGTCCCGGCTATCAATTTCGCCTATTACAGTCCGCTCGGGGTTGAAGAAATCATATATAGCCTGACCTTCCCGCAGGAACTCAGGATTGACGCACACCCCAAAGTCCGTTCCACACTTCCCTCCCGTTGCTTTTTCCAAAGCCGGAATAATATAGCCGTGCGTTGTACCAGGAAGCACCGTGCTGCGAATAACGATGGTGTGGTATGTACCCTTGTTACGAACCGCGTTTCCTAATTGTGAGCACACGTTACCAATTTGCTCAATATTCAGGCTTCCATCCTGGTTGGTTGGCGTTCCAACACAAATTAGCGAGATTTCAGAGTTGTTGACGGCATCCTGCTCTGCTGTTGTAGCTCGTAATCTCCGGGCTTCAACCGCTGTTTTTATTAAACTAGCCAGGCCCTTCTCATATACCGGTGCAGATCCACAATTTATCGAGTCAACTTTATCCTGCTTGATATCTACCCCAATTACAACATTCTGTTCATTAGCCAGGCAGGCAGCTGTAACCGCACCTACATAGCCAAGCCCGAATACACTGATATTCATATATTAATTATCCCTTTTGTATTTACTAATTAAACTTTCGTCTTTGTAAATTTCAGCCAGCAATGTATTAACAATTACCTCGGTTGTATCTTCCCATTCCGATTCAATAGCCTGGTCTATAACTTTCTTTGTTTGCTTTTTTAGATTGCCATTTAGTATCTTTGATACAGTGTCCAATATTTGTTGTTTTTCAGGAACACAGGGTATTAAACATCCCTTTCTCTCCAATTCGGCATTAATACTCATTTTCCTGCCGCCGGTGTAAATTGCTGGCGTTCCAAGTAAGCAGGACTCCCGAGCCATACTATCTCCGGATGCAATGGTCATGGCTGCGTAATGCATAAGTGAGTGGATATCGCTAACAGGCTCCTCTAAAATGATGCAATACTCCTCAAACTGTTTTTTTAATACCTTATTTTCCAACGACAGGACTATGCCAAATCCCATCCTTTTTAGGTCAGGACATAAATTGGTTAAGTATCCTTCGGTAAGCCCGTAATAATTGGTTGATGTATTGGACACTTCCCTGATAAATATATAATTTCCTGATTCTAAACCGTATTCCTGCAAGACTGTTTGTCGGGGGCTAAAACGGTGCGGATGTAAATATGCCAGTTCTTTAAAACCTTTGTATTTCAGTATCCTTTTCCCTTTCACCGGGGTACATTGCGGGACAACAATTCTTTTTGCGAAATATTTATACGGATAATAGGCCAACTTAAGTTCAACATCGTCAGTAAAAATAACTGATGGCTTCTGAAGAATAAATGATGAATGTGCCAATTCAATGCTACCAATACCCGTAGCTACGTTATAAGGCGTCTTTGATAGGTAATTATAAATGCGGAATTCATTTAATGAAGCGTCTATCGCTTTATTAATAAAAGTGGATTGGTATCGCCCAAAAACAAAATAATTGATCCCGATCTCGTGATCCAATATAGCTGTGAGGTTACCCCTGGGTCGAACCACCAAATTTATTTCTATCCCTTTTCTTTGAAGCTCTCGAATTGCATTCTTAAAGAAATTAATATGCGGATAATGATAAATAGCAATAACTACATTCATAAAATTTCCATTACAAGTCTTCTGCCATTTTGCTGATTATGCTGTCCCTGTTCACGCTAGCGTTATTCACGAGAATGTCAACTTTGCCATATTCTGTGAGTGTTTTATCTACCATCTCCTGGATTCGTTAATAATTGTTTGCATCTACTCGAAAGAGGAATGATCTTCTGCCCTTCTTCTCTATAGCTTTAACGATAGGTGATGTCGCATCTATATCTGTGACATAGTTAATGACAACGTCAGCTCCCTCATTGGCTAAAGCCAACGCGATAGCATTGCCTATGCCCCTTGATCCACCGGTTATCAGCGCTATTTTTCCTTTGAACCTCACGGCGTTAAACTCCTATCACTACATACAAATATATGGCTTCCTGTCTCAAATCGCTTCACTGTTTACTTCCTGCTGACCATCAATCGCATCTGTATTCAATTGTCTGATCACTTTGGCGGGGACTCCGGCAGCAAGGGTATTGGGAGGTATATCTTTAGTCACGACGGCCCCGGCGGCAATGATAGCACCTTCACCGATAGTCACGCCTGGTAATACGGTAACACCGATTGCCACCCATGCATTCTTTTTGATAATAACCGGCGCTACATATGATTCGATGAAGTTTTTATGATATATAAACGGTTTCACATGAGTCAGAATAAAGTTTTGTCCGGATATGGCTACTCCATCCTCAATAATTATAAATTTGGGGAATATGTCATCGAGCCATACCTGCGGACCGATGTGGACGTTTTTCCCAATTTTCACGCCACGCTTCCTGTGTAACCATATCCTGATACCAGTATAAGGCGCGTAGAGAGCTGCCATCTGGTACAGGTAGTCCAGCGTCTTCCTCACCGAGAAACAAATTAACCCCCATATCCCTTTGTAGCCATGTTCAGCAGCAGATCTTCTCAATGCCTGCAAGAAGGTCTCTTCGTAATGATAGTCTATAGCTTGTCTTTTAATTGGTCTCATATCATCCATATTTTTGGTTGTTTCGGTGGATTGTTTTTTCTTACTTATATTGGTCATATATGTCTTTTGCTTGAACAATTATTCCCGACGAAAAATGCGACAGGCAATACCGCACTTTTCTCTCGACTGCTTTTCCCTTTATCGCCCAATAGAAAGGACGTTTAACCGAAAAACCCGAAGGAAATTTTTCGCGTGATATATCTATCGGGTGAAAATAAAAAACAGTGTCTCCCCTTTTGAGGCTTTGTTTGAGGCCAAGCATGATGTATCTTGCACCTAAAAATCTCAGCATCGGGCCGCCCGCTGTAGGAAATTTTAACCCGACAGTGTAGTAGGGCAAAGGCATTTCCAGTATTCCCCTCTTCTCGCCCGGCTCAAGACCTCCTTTCCGCGGATAATATGGCTTAGTACCCACGCCTTTGAGCCGGGAATCCGACTTATTATAGAAGGAATTGCCACTGACTGACGATTCATATTTGAAGCCGAGTTTCTCAAGCGTATCGAGTATCCAACCGCCAACATAAGCCGCCGGTGCCCTATAGCCAATCACCTGCTGATCACTGGCTTCCTCCAATAGCTTCTTTGCCTGCAAAGTCCTTTGCTCGAATTCCGACTGTGACATCAGCGGCTTTTTGGTTTCTGGATTTAGCTTGCAGGCATGATGCAGTCCGTGGCAGGCTATTTCATGCCCACGTTGTGCAATCTGCTGAACTAATCCCGGGTAGTGTTCTGTTACATCGGCTACAACAAAGAAGGTAGCACGGATTTTAAATTCATCCAGAATATCCAGGACTCTTTGGGTAGGCCCGGTCAGGTAATCGTAGCGGCCCTTCCATTTGGCAAAGAACTCGTCAACATCTTTGTACTTGGAGAATGGTGAACCGGTGACGGCAGGGACATGATACCAGTCCTCGATATCAACCGTGACAGCTAACAAGCCTTATTACCCTGGGAGAAAGTTTCTTTCAGCCGCCACAGAAAGTCCACGAACAGCAGCCACGATACCCTGGGTATATAGCGGCTGTACTTTATCTTGGATTTCTCGTGGCCGTAGCGGGCGGGCATGGGCACATCCACAATCTTAAAGCCGAGAACGCTGAGCTTGACCAGCATGTCGTTGCAGTAGCCGTAACCGGGGTAGATGCGGCCGAAATTGATCTTGCGCAGGGCTTTACTACTGATAGCGGTGTAGCCGTTCTGCGGGTCGATGATACGGAAGTTGCCCGAGGCGATGCGGGTCAGCAGGGTGAGCAGCCAGTTGCCGAAATGGCGCCATTTGCTCATGCCGGTCTGATAGCCTTTCACCGACAGGCGGTCACCCTTGGCATAATCGGCTTTGCCATCCAAGACCGGCTGTATGAGCCTAATGGCATGGGCGGGATCCATCTGGTTATCACCGGCCATGACGATGGCAATATCCATGCCGTCCTCCAGGCACCTGCGGTATCCGGTCACGATGGCCGAGCCCACACCGCCGTTGCGGTGGTGGCGGATATAACATACGCGGGGGTCCGGGAAATCCCGGACTATCTGACCGGTGGCATCGGTGCTGCCGTCATCGATGATATAGGCCCTGTCAACAAAATCGGGGATGTTCTGCAGGGTGTCCCTGATCAGGGCCTCTTCGTTGTAGGCGGGAACCACCACGGCGACCTTCATCCTGGACGTCCCCATGCTGCCTTTAGTACTTACCTCTTCCCCAGTAGCAACCGGATTCATAATTTATCTCCTCACCAGCCTAAATATTGCATTATAAGACTATCAGTTCTTTTCTTATATGTCAATACACATAGGTGTAAGTAAAAACTGATACTTTTACAAGGTCCCGTAGCGGAAGAAGGCGCCGACTTTTTTCTGCAAGATGGCCTTGACCGCCAGGAACAGGAAGAAGGCGACGCCGGCCAGCTCGGCCAGGTACGCCTGCACAGTGGTCAGCATGTTTTGCAACCAGCTGAAGAGCACCACCTGGAACTCGGCCGGGGACTTCGGGAACTGAAGCGACAGGAATGGCCAGAAAAGCGTGACGGGGTTTAGCCACATGCTGTCCAACAGGAAGTGCATGAGCACGCCGAAGGCAAGGCAGAGCCCCCACTGCTGCCCCTTAAGCCTGTAAACGGCGATCCCGACCAGGGTGACCAGCAACAGGAAGAGCAGCGTGTGCGCAAAGATGCGGCCATTCGCCAGTTCCTGGGCGAAGATGACGCGGCCCAGCGGCTTGTCGATGAGGTCAGGCAGCAGGGCGCCCAGCAGTATAAAGCGGTAGTCCACCCTCAGCAGCGGCGACCGCACGGATTTGTCAACGGCGTAGGCCGCGCCCAGCGTGATGCCCGTGTGGGCCAGCAGGTACATGGGTCAATTATAGCACCGGGACCACTCTACTCCTCCAGGCCCAGGGCAAAGCGTACTGCTGCTTCCATCTCCCGCAACTTTTTAGCGCTCGGAACGGCAAATCTGCTTCGGAGTCAATCTTTTGGCTTTGTAGTAATAAACTATAAGCCTGTTGATGGAATGTGGAGTTACCGATAATACTTATTCACCAAGCCACTCTTCCTTGGATACTTGTGCCTGCTTCAGGATTTTCGAGAGAAGCGGCACCCCTATTTCCTTTCTGTGTTGATTGGGAACGGTCAGCACAAGATTGCCATTTATCATGTAAGGGTGTTTCCCACCGTGATAAGGTCCGTCAAAACCGAGCCTGTTTAACCTCTTTATCAAGTCCTGCCACGCAACCGGCCCAAGTTCAGCCACTTATCTCTATCCTTCTTAACTCCTCAATTTTCCTGTCGCCGATTGCCGGAATACTTAACCCGCGCTTAAGCCGAACTAAAAGCCATCCGTCGATGACCTCAGCCAGGTTATGCCGGCATTCCTCGAGCGTCCTGCCTGAAGCCCATACACCTTCCAGACCGTGAACTTCTCCGTAATAGGGTTCCACATCATCTATGATTTCGTATTTCGCCTGTCCCAAAGCTGCATTAATGTATTCTGTTATCATTTTGGTATTCCTTTTGTTTGCCTGAATTCACGTCATCTTAATCATATCGCTTTGTCATCTTATAATAAAGAAAACATTGCATTTGTTTTCGCCAATTACACTGCCCCTCATTAAATTGCATCTGATAGTTGATGTTAACTAAGGCTGCTAATCAGACTACCACCGGCAGGAGGGGAAGGCCTCCTTGAGGAAGCGGTCGCCCGCACCCGGATCACAGCCCCTTATAAGTATCTTCACTGCGCCTGGCAACACGGACAACAATAATCTCTTGGGTCGTATCATTGATGGCGTATATTACCCTGCACTTTTTCACACGGACACGCCACAAGCCGCTTTCAGCCAACTTCTTTGCCCCGGGCGGCCGCGGGGTCGATTCTAAAGCTGAGATCGCTTCAGCGACAACCTGGTACTCTTTACCGGTAAAAGTGTCCAGGTCTTTCTGTGCGCCACTTCGTATTTTGACCCCGTAGCCCACTTACTTCTTCCGCTTATTCCGATAGTCTGTCCAGCTGACCGTGCCTCTGGCATCCGCTAAAGCCCGCAACCCCTCCCTGATATCCTCTTCGTCCTCTATCACCTCCATGGCTGCCTCACGTATCAGGCTCGACATGGAAGTGCGCCGGACAAAAGCCAGCTGACGCAGTTTCTCAAGCTGGTCCTCGGTCAGAAAAATCGTAGTGCGTTTCAACGATGTCCCCATTGGTTGCACCTCCGCAACAAGCGTAACATATAAACACCGGTATGTCTATATGTTGCCGATACCGGGGTGCCGCTTCAGGTAGTCCTGCACCGCCGCGTCCACGGTCGGGAAAACATGCGAGCGGTTAATCTCTCCTGCAAACCCGGCGCGCTCAACCATGTCCCACACCGGCTGGTGCACCTCGGCGGCCATCATTTCGACGCCCGCCTCCCTTAGTCCTTTGATCAGGTTACGCAGCGTCTCGAGGCTGGTGATATCAAGGTTGTCGCAGGCCGACATATCGATGATCACGGCCCCGGGCGGCGGCGTGCTACTGCCGATGAGTTCACGCACGCTGTCGCGCACAAGCGGCGCGTTTGCGAAATAAAGGGGGGCGTTCAGCCTGAAGATGATCAGCCCTTCCACGGGCCTGTCCTCGGGATGCCTTTGAATATCGGTGTAGGCCCCGGGCGACCCGGGCACGCGTCCCAGCACCGACACGTGCGGACGGCTGGACTTGTAGATGACGTAGACCAGCGAGAACAGCACCGCGATGGCGAGGCCGGGCAGCACGTCCAGCACCAGCACTCCCAGCAGGGCCAGCATGCCCAGCCAGAACTCCACCTTCTGCAGCCTGTAAAATTCCTGCATCTGGCGCACCTTCATCAGGTGTGAGACAGCGTAGATGATGAGCGCGGCAAGCACGGCCTCCGGCAAATCGGTGAAAAGCGGCGTCAGCGCAATAATGGTCACGAACCCCATGATGGCAGCCACCAGCAGCGACACGGAGGTCCGGGCCCCGGCGCTGTCGTTTACCGATGACTGGGAGAGGCTGCCGCCGGCCGCAATGCCGCCCATGAGGCCGGATGACAGGTTGGCCACTCCGTAGGCGATGAGCTCCTGGTCCGGCTTCACCTCGTATTTATGCTTCTCGGAAAATACCTCTGCTGCGCCCAGTCCCTCGCTGAATATCACCAGGAACATGCCCAGTGCGCTGGGCAGAAGCACCCACAGGTCGTTTAACTCTACTTCCGGCAGGCCAATGGTGGGCAAACCCGCGGGGATTACACCCACCACTTTTACGCCTACAGCGGAAAGGCCCAGCGTGGCGCTCAAAACGATGCCGGCAACCAGCACCACCAGGCCCGCCGGCACCTTCCCAGCATACCTGTGCAGCACGAACAGCAGCGCCAGGGCACCTGCGCCCACCAGCAGTGTAATTATGTTGGTCTGTCCCAGGTGGCCCAGCACGTACCAGATCTGCTGCAGGCTGTCACCATCCCCGGAAGATATGCCGAACAGCTTGGGCAACTGCTTTACAGACACGTACACGGCGAGGCCGAAGATGAACCCCTCCATCACCGGCCGCGATATGAAATTGGTAATGAACCCCAGCTTGAGTATGCCGCCCAGTAAAAACACGGCGCCCACCACCATCACAAGCCCGCCGGCCAGCGCGATGTAGGTCGCCTGGTCAGGCGGGTTGAGTGTCGTAATAACGGAGGCCAGCATCACCGCCGAAGCCGAGGTCGCGACCACCACCAGCTGCTTGCCGGTGCCGAAAATGAAGTAGGCAACCAGGGCCGCCAGCATGGTGTAGAGGCCTGCCTGCAGCGGCATGCCCGCCAGGCCCGCGTAGGCGATGCCCTCGGCCACCACGACGCCCCACAGCGTGATGCCGGCGATGACGTCCCAGCGCAGCAGCCCTTTTACATCATACCTGGGCAGCCACTGCGTTACCGGGAAAAACCGCGTTACAAATCCTTTCATTTTGCCTATCTCTGATCGGGTGACCCGGGCCCTTTTTCAAGCAGCCGTTCCAGGTCTTCTATCTTCGCCTCGAGCTCTATATGCGATTGCCTCTGTTCCTGTATCAGCCGCCTCATCTCTGCCAGCGTCGCGGCGTGGTCAGTCCCTTCACTGCCCGGACCCCTGCCGGTCCCCATACCCCTGCGCCTGGCTAAAAATGCGTTGGCCAAAAATCCGGTCAGCGTGCCAATGAGGGCGGTACCCGCGGTCATGACTATGATGCCCACCAGCCGCCCTGCACCGGTCACCGGCACGATGTCACCGTAACCCGTGGTGGTGATCGTCTGCCAGATGAACCACATGGCATCCTGGGCAGTCGTTATTTTGGCGTCCGCGGCCATGCTCTCCACCTTTATGATGGCGATCCCCCCAAATTCCAGCAACAGCATGATGAGGAAAAACACGATCAGGAAGGCGGTAGCAGCGCTGTTTTCCCTGATCTGCCGCCTGACGTTCTGTGCGCCCCACTCGCGCAGCATGCCCATGGTGCGCAAAACGCGCATGATACGCAGCAGCTTGGCCCAGTTGAGGGGGGTTGCCGAGAGAAGGTCGATCCAGCCGAACTGCCGGAAAAAATAGGCCGCTTTGGATTTGGCCAGCAGGAGGCGGATGATAAAGTCAA
>Ga0247841_10000861_pt1 | contig 74542 bp, 59 predicted proteins | sample LaCruzMarch2015__2_FD_192410 | JGI IMG/M metagenome (GOLD analysis project Ga0247841, IMG submission 192410) | Freshwater microbial communities from meromictic Lake La Cruz, Castile-La Mancha, Spain - LaCruzMarch2015_18m | ecosystem: Environmental > Aquatic > Freshwater > Lake | place: Spain... | reverse complement strand
ATCAATTTTAATAACAGGAATAATTACAGGCGCTGATTTTTTCATTGAATCCATTGCCATTCCAATTTCAGCGCCAATGTATGTTGGATCGCAAATGAAGTATTTATCATTGTTCAATACGATATAGTCGCCCACGATCGGTTCGGTAAATTTTACTGCAACCGAAACATGATCAGGGTATTCAAGTCCGACCGTGGTTAACGTGGTGTAATGACTGACCAGTTGCGAAAACAGGACAGCCCGGTCCTCACAATCGGTGAACGGGTAAAAAAGCGCTTCATCAGGGAAAAGATAATCTTCCCTGCCAAACTGATCCTGATCTGGTTTATAGGGAAAACTCTCGTGCATCATGTTTAGCAGGATGGCGACCTTCTCTTTTTCTGATTTTCCAATGAACAGCGGAACCAGTTTCCGTTCGAAAGATTCCATTGCATGCTGAGAAACCGGGGTGTTGAAATAGACTACCAGTTCACATTCGGGATAATCCTTAAAGAAATCAATCAGGTTGATGTTTAAATCAAGCGTAATGGTATCCTCTTCAAAGTGAAGTTTTTTGTATTCCGGATGATTTGCAAACCTGGGTATTGATGAAAGAAAAGTAGATAATAGCTGCACCTTGCCTGGATAGTCTGATTCGTAGGATTGAACCCCCTCAGTAATGGTTGGTTGGGCAGGGAAATTCAACAGGTCGTAGTTCTTTCCCGAAATGCTAAGGTAAAACGTGCTGAAAAGTTTTTCTTTAAATGCCGCAAGCAAAAAAATATCCTCTTTGTTGTAGGCAACTTTGACATCAAAGCCACATTTTTGCAGGCTCGCCCAGGTGAACAGCACCTGATCATTCAGATCCTTGAAAACAGAGGCAGAGGCAATTCTAAGCAGGTAGAAAAAACCCCAATCGTTCAGTTGTTTTGTCTGAGAAAGAATAAAAAGTTCGCGGGTGATTTTATTCAAGCGTTCACTCTGCGTGTAGGTTTCAAAGAATTTTATGATCCGGGACCTGGTATCGGGAGCAACAATTGGTTTATATCCCGATTTTGAGATTCCTACCTTCTGGCCAAGAAAATCGAAGTAATCTATTTCAGATGAAACAGTTTCAAGGCTATTGAAAGTAGGAGGTTGGTTAACGGTTTGGCTCTTTATAGTGTCATAACTTTGGATTTGGATAATTTGTGCTGGCTTTGGGAGTTCAATGTTTTCAATACCCACAGGAGCCACTGGTTGTATAACAGGCTTTGGGCGTGTTTTCCGATCATTCCGGAACACCTTAAATTCTTTCCAGCTTTGGTTGAGATAGGATAGGAACAGCGAATCGTTTTGGTTTTGAAACCCGTCAAACTCGCGTTGATAGCTATTTTGAGAATCCTGAAACTGCTGCCGGAGGTTATCCTTGTAACCTTTATCCTGTGCAAAGCCAATCATGCCGGGGATCAGCAGGGATATAAGCGACGCTATGAAAATCCTCTTTTTCATCGGATTACCTGACGGCTGGTTTTATAATTAAGGCGCGTTTACTGTTTTTATCTCCAACATACCATTGGTACGATCCGGGTTTGATCGTCCCCGGTGTGAGCAAAATTGAATCCTGCCCGGGTTTGATCTCCTTTTTATACACTATTATATTCTGATCCTGAGGTATAATTACAAATTGCAATACAGTATTGTGTGCCGCTTCCCACTTGAAAATTATCTGGTCTGACGCATTGAAAACGGATCCATTTGAGGGGAGGCGATAGAAATCCTGGGTTGCTTTAAAAGGAGGATTATCCGCTTTTTTGATCTTCAGTGAATCGTTATGATTAACCAGGTTATCGGTTTTATTAAACCAAACGATCCCGTGTTCATTGGCAACGAAAAAGATTACTACCGTGGCAATCATGAGCAATATCACTGCTGCCAGGGCCATTTGAGCCGGGTTGTTAAAAAAGAGCCGTTTGCCACCCTGAAGATCCAGTGTTGACTTTACCTCCCCACGAATTTTTTGATAATTCTCCGCATCTTTAAGCAGATCGGGCAGCACATTCCTTAGTTTGATCAGCCTTGCAAATGAAGGGTCACTATCAATCCGCTTCAGGAAAGATGAACGTTCTGCTTCGGATAGCTCATTATCCAGGAATCGTTCGATCAGTTCAATATCTTTCGGATCAGTTTGCATATCTTCCGCTGGTTAATAAATCATCAAGCCCTGGAGCGTTTTTGACAGTAGATATAAGTTTTTCGAGGCACCTGGAAAATCGTTGACGGGCATTGTCGGCCTTGATGCCAATCAGTGCAGCGATTTGTTCAAAGTCCATTAGTTTACCCTCTGTACTGGTACTTGCCTGTTTGTCCTTAATCCGGAAGCGCAGATCAATGATCTCAACACATTTTTCATCCATCTTCTCTTTGGCATCGAATATCAATTGAAGAAGATCAAAATAATTCGAATCACTGACTTCGGCAGGTTCAGGAATCGAATCGTTCATCGATATATTGGCCACTCCCGAATGCTGTTTGAAACAAATATTCCTGCATATACTAAATAGATACGAGTGAATGGAGCTTTTTCCCAGGAACTTACCACTTCGCACATTCATGATTACTCTGGTCATTCCCTCCTGGAGAACATCATCGGCTTCAAAAATCATATTTGGATACTGGTTTGCCATTTTTCTTATCGCTGCAATGTTGCGCTTGTAAAGAAATGAGATGATCTTTCCGTCGCCATGCTCTAATCCCTTAACAAGTTCTTCCTCTGAAAACTTTTCAATGGGTACTTGTTTTAGTTGTTTTGTGACAATGTTGATCAAAATAATTTACTAAAGATAATTTGACAAGTTTCTAATGATATTCAACTTAACCTAATCACAACCAAACATAATCCTGATATTCAAGGTGAAATCACATAAAATGTATTGGTGTTGCCATAACGCTTATTCTCTAATAATGAGCATGTTAAATATAGCAATAATAACCTGAATATAACCTTGACATACGGTAAATGTTTTTTAAAGGTAGCTCAGGTCAATGTGATTGACGATCTTGGACTCGGTATATACCTGCCGAACCTGAGTTTGAATAGCTCATATTACCTGCCCCTGACTGTGCGGGGCTGCCTAATTGGGGGCTTCTTTTGTTTTAGGTTTTAGGTGGATATTCACCTGTCAACCATTGGCAATCCTGTTTACACTGGCAAGATGCCTGTGATTGTCTTTTAGAGGGGTCAGTATGGCCGGAATGGGGGATCAATTTGCTTCGGAATATTCAAGAGTTGCACCTTTTGCGGTGCCGGCAGGGCAGCTACTCGATTGGGTGTGGTAAATCATATTTTTTAATTGAATTCACTTTGTATTTTCAAATTGGGCAATCGAATGTAATCATACGTATCTCATTTTCTTCATCCATTTATTCAACGGGGGTTTTCAGCAATGATTGCCGGAGCTTTGGCATTAAACGTTATATTATTGATCCTTCTGAAACCCCTTTTTCCCGGCAAAAAGATCAAATTTCAAAAATCTGCACTCCAGCGGGCCGTTGAATACGGGAATCCGGCGGGAGGGGCGCAACCCGATAAACTTGACCGATTCAAGGTCCGATGAGATCAGCCACGCCGTATAGCCGGCGTATTTCTGTTTCAGGGTATCCCCGATCATCTTGTAAAACGCCAGGGAATCTTCGATCTGCAAGCGCTCATCGTAGGGCGGATTGGAAATGATGAACCCCTTTTCAAAGGGCGGTTTTGACTCTTCGAATGAGATGACACTGAGGGTGATATCTTCATACAAATTGGTGAACTTCAGGTTTTCGCGGGCCGATTCGATTGCACGCCCGGCCCGGTCGGAACCGTGCATTTTCATTTCAAGCGGAGAGATGCGCTCATTGTTTTCAGCCTTCACCTTCTCCCACACGGATGCATCAAAATCCCTCCATTTCATAAACCCCCATTGCTCGCGGAAGTAACCGGCAGGCATCTTTTTCGCTAACATGGCCGCCTCAATCAGCAGGGTGCCGGAACCGCACATCGGGTCGAACAACGGTGTAGCGACATCCCACTCCGAAAGTTTCACCAGTCCGGCGGCCAGTACCTCGTTGATTGGCGCGGGACCCGTACTTTTGCGGTACCCCCGCCGGTGCAGCGATTGTCCGGATGAATCAAGGGCTACCGTGCACGAATCCTTGAAGAGATGCACATTGATCCTGAAGTCGGGATTTTCCAGATCAACGGATGGCCGTTTGCCAAGCTTTTCGCGCAGCCGGTCCACAATGGCATCTTTCGATTTCTGGGCGACAAACTGGGAATTGGTGAAAACGGTGTAAGAGATCACCGCATCAATGGAGAGCGAATGTTCAGCATCCAGATATTCTTCCCAGGGAAAATCATGAATCTTCTCATAAAGATCCTTTTGTTCAAGGATTTCAAAGTGAAACAACGGTTTGAGGATTCGCAAGGCAGTGCGGCAGGTGTAGTTGACCTTGTACATCATCTCGGTATCTCCGGTAAAGGATGCTGCACGGTTCAACTTTAAAACATCGGTGGCGCCCATATCCGTTAATTCACGAACCAGAACATCTTCGAGTCCTGATATGGTCTTTGCAATCAAAGGGAAGGTCATCTTTTCTTCAGGCGTTAATTTTTTGGAAAGTTACGATTATTTTAAATCCTTACCTTTGAAAAAACATCTTCCATGCCCTACCTCCGTCTGACATTTCTCTTTGCTTTACTGAATATTTCCGCAAACTGCCTTTCACAGGACTATTTTTTTGTGACTGGCCGGGTGATTGATGCCAAAACCAGGGAATCTCTGGCCTTCGTCAATATCGTGGTCAACAACAGCAACATCGGCGGTACTACTGACATCGACGGCAAATTCAACCTCCGATCGCCCAAACCCGTGCAGCGTCTCAGGCTTTCCTATGTCGGGTATGACCCCATCACCGTGACACCCGGCAACCGCACCAGTGACCTCCTTATTCAGATGGTCCAGAAAGACATTGACCTCCGGGAGGTTGAAATTTTACCAGGAATTAACCCGGCCCATCGCATCATCCGGAATGTGATTGATCACCGTGACATCAACGATCCGGAGAAGGTAAGTTCCTTTTCCTATACGGCTTATGACAAAACCGTATTTACGGCGGATGTGGATACCACCCTGAAAAATGATTTTTCGGCGCTGGTCGACACTTCGATGATGCCCAATTCCAAAGGGATGGAGATTGGATTTACCCTGAATCCCGACTCTGTGAAAATGGATTCTGCAATGAAAGATTCGAGCACAAGGTTAATTGAAAAACTGATCAGCCAGCAATATCTCTTCCTGATGGAAAATGTGACGAAACGAAAATTCATGGCGCCTGACAGGAATTACAACAAGGTGATTGCAACCAAGATGTCGGGCTTCAAAGATCCCATCCTGGTTTTTCTCACCACCCAGATCCAGTCGTTTTCATTTTACAAACCCTTCATCTCGATCATGATGAAGGATTACATCAACCCGATCGGCAGCGGAAGTTTCAGCAAGTATTTCTTTAAAATCGAAGATACAACCTACCGGGAGCAAGATACGGTCTACATCCTTTCATTCAGGCCAAGGAAAGGGACAAATTTTGATGGTCTGAAGGGCATTATATCCATCAATACGCACAATTGGGCCATCCAGAATGTCATGGCCGAACCCTATCCCAATACGGGCGGATTCATGATCAGGATCCATCAGCTTTATGAACTGATCGACGGAGTGCAGTGGTTTCCTGTACAACTCAACACCGATGTGGCATTTAATAATATGCGGATCGGCAAGTACAAACCCGTGGGCAGCGGCCGCAGTTATATCCGCGACATCGTGCTCAACCCCGAACTGGTAAAGCGCGAATTCAACCACCTGGATGTGGAGGTTGATAAAGATGCCACTGCCCGCAGCGAACCGTTTTGGGATCAATACCGTGTTGACAGTCTGAGCCGGAAAGACCGCCAAACCTATAAAGTGTTGGACAGTGTAGGAAAAGCCAACAACTTCGATAAAATGGCGAAGTCGCTGCAGTCGCTCCTGACCGGTCGCATTCCCTGGGGCCCGATTGACATTGATCTGAACAGGCTGCTCAACTACAACACCTATGAGGGGCTGGTGGTTGGCGCGGGGATCCACACAAACGACCGGTTGGCGGATTGGTTCAAAATCGGCGGATTCTACCAATATGCCTTTGGAATATCCACTTCAAAGTATGGCGGAGATGTGCGTTTTCTTGTTAACCGGCGTCACGACATCACCCTGGCCGCTTCCGGTTCTTTCGATCTGGTTGAATCAGGTGGCTTAAGCTACCCTGCAGATTATGCATCCATCCTTTCAGGCAACTTCGCGCCATTGTTGCTGAAAAAACTTGACCGCACCGAGAATTACAACTTCTCGCTCGGGTTCAGGGCGCTTAAATATGTTCTGTTCAATTTCGGGATGGCCAGTGATTTCAAAAAATCAACAACCTATGATCTGGCAACCACCGAGGGGAATGTCACCCTGCTGCAGGATCAGTTCAGGTTCACGACCATAACGGCCGGGTTCAAATGGGCCTATGGTGAGAAATTCATCCAGACCGTCAACAACAAAATTTCCCTGGGCACGAAATATCCGGTGATCTGGTTCGAATATACCCGGGGTATAAAAAATTTATTAGGCGGTGAGTATGATTATAACCGCTTCGACCTTAAAATACGAAAAACTTTCAACATCAAATATCTTGGAAAACTGACCATTCAATTCAATGGCGGGTACATTGACCAGCCGATTCCGGCCTGCAACCTCTATTACACCCCGGCAAGTTACAGGTTGGTTACACTCTATGCTCCAAACAGCTTCGGGACCATGCGAAGCAATGAATTTCTCTCGAACGAATATGCCTCCATTTATCTGTATCACGACTTCGGATATCTGCTGTTTAAGGGGAAGAAGTGGTTTCATCCCGAATTTGCCCTTTCACAAAACATCGGATTCGGATGGCTTGAGCACCCTGAAAACTACAGCGCTATTTCCATCAAGCCCAGGGAGATGAACCTCGGGTATTATGAGTCGGGACTGCTGATCAACAACCTGGTTAATCTTCAGGTTTACACAATCGGAATCGGGGCGTTTTATCGCTGGGGCCCTTACTCATTCGACAATGTCGGGGATAATTTTGCTTATAAGATCTCTATGATATTTCCATTTTAGTATAAATATTTATTTACATTTGTGCATATAAATTCAGACAAGCTGTATATCTATGGAAGAAAATAATTCCTCCCATTCACCGCACGAATCAGAAGATCCGAAAGGCTCCTCACGCAGAAATTTTCTAAGGAACATTGGTCTTGCCGGCGTAGGTGTGGCAACAGGCGCCGCGGCACTTTATTCCGGTCATATTTTTGAAGCCAAAAAGGAGGTTTCAGGCGATCAAAAGGTTCTGCTTACGCAGGATGGCAAGTTGGTTCAGGTTGACTCCCTTGAGATCAAGGCAATGGAAAAAACCGGGGTTGCCCTCCACGAAGCGGAAGGCCGCGAAGGAATCCCCGGCCGCCGCTGGGTGATGGTGACCGACCTTTCGAAATGCCGGAATGCCCGAAAATGCATCAGCGCCTGTCAGGACGCACATCAGCTCCGACCTGAGCAATACCACATGAATACGCTTCAGATGCAGGATTCACCGGCAACAGCGCCATTCAACATACCCAAAAACTGTCAGCATTGCGACAATCCCCCCTGTGTGGCTGTTTGCCCGGTGGATGCCACATATAAGCGTCAGGATGGCATCGTCCTCATTGACAATGTTCGTTGCATCGGTTGTCGGTTCTGCATGGCTGCCTGCCCCTATTCAGCGCGGATTTTCAACTGGATCGAACCAAAAGATGCGGCCAACCGCATGGATCAGGATTACAACGTGGAATTGAATGTCCCTCAAAAAGTGGGTACCGTTTCAAAATGTCTTTTCAGCGCTGACAGGCTGCGTGAAGGTAAGTTGCCCTACTGTGTCGAGGCCTGTCCCAATGGCGTATATTATTTTGGCGATGAAAACGAAGATGCGGTGACCAATGGCACGACCAAGGAGACGGTGAGACTGAGCAAACTCCTGCGCGACAATGCCGGTTATCAGCTCATGCCCGAACTGGGAACGAAACCGCGGGTCTATTACCTTCCGCCCAAGAACCGCCTCTTTCCTTTTGAAGAAGCAACAGACGCAACACCTGAAAAAGTATGATGACCATGGATGACAACAAATTGACCTTCGACAAAATCACCAGCGATCTTACACATCATATCAGGATCAACAAAAGTTTCCTGATCTGGATGGGCTTTTTGACCGTGTCGCTGCTGGTTTGCCTTTATGCCTATTCATTACAGCTGAACACCGGACTGGGTGTAGCCGGAATTCGCGACTACGTTACATGGGGATTGTACCTTGCCAACTTTGTCTTCTTCGTTGCTGCCAGCCTGATCGGCATGCTCATCAGTGCGGTACTGGGCCTGATCGGCATGAAATGGCTTACCCCGATCACCCGGATTGCAGAGACCATTGCCGTGGCGTTTGCGGCGGTTGCCGGACTGGTCATCATTTCTGATATGGGGCGCCCCGAAAGGCTTGCCTACGTTTTTCTTTACGGCAGGCCTCAATCCCCGATCCTCTGGGATGTAACCGTTATCACCACCTATTTTGTGCTGAGCCTTCTTCTTTTGTTTCTGCCTATGATCGCCGACATGGCCATCATACACCGTAAAGTGAGCACCTTACCATCGTGGCTCAAGCCTGTTTACAAGGTTTTATCCCTGAACTTTACCGATCAACCCGAGCAAAACAAGATCATCAACAGGGCCATCCGCATTCTGCTGATCCTGCTTATCCCTGCCGCATTATCCATTCATACGGTTACCTCCTGGCTTTTTGCGGTTACATCGCGGGCAGGATGGGACAGTACGGTCTTTGGCCCCTACTTCGTTTCAGGTGCTTTTGTGGCAGGTTCCGCAGCGGTCATCATCGCCATGTTCTTTTTCCGCAAAAACTATAAACTCCAGGATTATCTCACTGATGTGCATTTCAACAATATGGGGAAGGTGCTGGCCACCGTTTCGCTTGTTTATCTCTATTTCAATATCAATGAGTTCCTTGTTCCGGGATATAAGTTAAAAAGGGCCGATGCCATTCACCTGCAAGAACTTTTTGCCGGGAAAGATGCCCTTCTTTTTTGGGCTGTGCAGATCGGCGGACTTCTGTTGCCCATTCTCTTCATGCTTTTCCGGCGTTTCAGGAAGCCTTTGCCCATCATGCTCATATCCGTGGCTGTGCTGATCGCAGCATGGTTCAAGCGCTATCTGATTGTCATCCCGACGCAGGAGCATCCATTTCTCCCGATTCAGCATGTGCCTCAAAACTTTGTACACTATTCACCCACGTTGATCGAGATCCTCATCTCTATCGCCCCCTTTATACTGGTGCTCATCATCATCACCCTGATTTCTAAATTTTTCCCGGTTATCCCGCTGCATGAAACGGCCAGGGAAAAAGGCATTGACCACATTAAATTTGATTAACACTGAAATAATCAAGGAACTATGCGTTTCAAAAAATTACTTATCCTCATCTTCATATTTTTTATCGGAACGGGAATTTCAGCTCAAACCTGGGTAGTTCCCGACGACCAAAAAGCGGTGGTGGCCCCCTTTAAATTCACTCCCGAGATGCAAAAACAGGGAGAGCAGATTTACCTCAAAAACTGCCAGTCATGCCATGGACTGCCGGGGAAGGACAATTGGGTCAAACTCACCCCACCACCAGGCGATCTGGCAAAGGAAAAGGCACAAAAGCAAACCGATGGTGAATTATTTTACCGGATCACAGCGGGCAAAGTCCCCATGCCTGAATTCCGGAATATTTTACCGGATAATGAGCGTTGGGGGCTGATTGCATATATCCGTTCGTTCAATCCGTCGTACATCCAGCCCAACCCCGCGGCACAGGCTTCATTCACCGGCCGGATCGTGACCCTGGCCATGGATTACAGCACCCCGATGAAAAAAATTGTTGTTACAGCAAGCGAACAGTTAAAAGATGGTAAGACCGGGCTTGCAGCAGGCGTTGAAGTGATGCTTTTTGTAAAGCGGTATTTTGGAAAAATGCAGGTGGGTGATATAAAAACCACCAATGCCAGGGGCCAGGTTTTGTTCGAATTCCCGGCCGATCTTCCAGGAAACAAGGAGGGATATGTTGAAGTTTCAGCGCTGGTCAATGACACGAAAAGCCAGATGAAAACCACCCCCGCCACTGCAAGTTTCGCCATCGGAGCCCCAACTGACAGGCCTTCCCTCACCGAAACCCGCGCATGGTGGTCCACCAGAGGCAATGCTCCTGTGTGGATCCTGATTACCTTTACGCTCTCGGTCATCATTGTATGGGGATTTATTCTTTACATCCTCTACTCTTTACTGAGAATGAGAAAGTTGAAAAACAAAGGACTTGTTTTCGGTGTGCTGATACTGATTTTTTCCGGCTTGTGTTCAATCCAGTCCACGGCGCAGGTGGTTGAAGGCATTGAGGAGGAGATGGGCATTGTTGAACACCTCGATACCATCATTCCGGCGAATATCACATTTAACAATGAGCAGGGACAACCTGTTCCGTTGCTTTCATTGATCAATAAGCCGACCATACTTACTTTGGTTTTTTATAATTGCCCCGGAATTTGCCCGGAATTGTTATCAGGGGTTTCCGATGCCATAGAAAAAATGGGACTGGAACTAGGCAAAGATTACCAGGTAATGACCGTGAGTTTTGACCCTAATGACACGCCCGAAAATTCTGTTGAAAAGAAAAAAAACTATTTACGACCGCATAGTAAGCCACGGTCGGCTCACTGGATGTACTTTACGGGCGACAGCGCCAATATTTATTCACTTACGAATGCGGTTGGATATAATTTTACCAAATCTGGAAATGGCTTCATGCATCCGGCATGTATCATTGTTCTCAGCCCTCAGGGTAAGGTAACGCGTTATTTGTATGGGACTTCCTACCTCCCGTTTGATGTAAAAATGGCCGTCGTTGAAGCACAGAAAGGCCAGTCAAGGCCTACCATAAACCGGGTTCTCGAATATTGTTTCAGTTATGACCCGGAGGGACGGAAGTACACGCTGCAGGTAACAAAAATCACGGCAACCATCATTATCTTCTTTGCAGTTTTGTTATTTATCATCCTCATTGTCAAGTCATCCCGAAAGAAATCGAAAATATAAAATTCATACCATGACAGAAGAAAAGACGCACCACCCTGAGCCAAGTTACCTTGTTGATACCGGCAAGTATAAAGGCCTGATGGCCTGGCTTACATCGACCGACCACAAGCGGATCGGGCTGATGTACATGTATGCCATGATGGTGTTCTTTGCCGTTGGGGTCATCCTCGGTATGGTGATGCGCATAGAACTGTTCTGGCCGGGCCAGCAATTCTACGGCCCCCAGGCATACAACGGAATTTTCACCATACACGGCATCATTATGATTTTTACCGTGGTAATTCCCGGGCTGGCTGCGGTATTCGGAAACTTTTCGATGCCCATCATGATTGGTGCCAGGGATGTGGCCTTTCCACGGTTAAATTTGTTTTCATTTTATTTATATGTGATTGGCGCTGCCATTGCCCTCGCTTCACAATTCATGGGGAACGGCCCACCTGACACAGGATGGACGTTTTATGCCCCCTACAGCATACAAACCCATACCAATGTGGTGGCCGCCGTTTTCGGAGCCTTTGTCCTCGGCTTTTCCTCCATCCTCACCGGGTTGAACTTCATTGTCACCATGCACCGTATGCGTGCGCCGGGAATGACATTTTTCAAAATGCCACTTTTTCCATGGTCGCTTTACGCCACAGCCTGGATCCAGGTTCTGGCTACCCCGATTGTTGGGATTACACTGCTGATGATCATTGCCGAACGGTGGCTGAGAATCGGATTTTTCGACCCCTCCCTGGGTGGCGACCCGGTTCTTTACCAGCATTTGTTCTGGATATACTCCCATCCTGCCGTTTATATTATGATATTGCCAGCCATGGGCGTGATCACGGAAATTATACCCACCTTCGCACAAAAGAAGATATTTGGCTACAAAGCCATTGCCATATCCAGCCTTGCCATTGCCCTGGTGGGGTATTTCGTTTGGGCACACCACATGTATACCTCCGGCATGAGCACCACGGCCCGCTGGGTCTTTTCACTGCTCACCTTCCTTGTTGCCGTTCCAAGCGCCATCAAGGTTTTCAATTGGGTTACCACCATGTATAAGGGGTCCATCTCGTTAAAGCCACCCTTTCTCTTTGCCCTTGGTTTTATCTTCCTGTTTATGATCGGAGGGATGACCGGTTTATCTCTTGGCGCTCTTGCCACCAACATTCACGTTCACGACACAGCATACGTCGTAGCCCATTTCCATTACATCGTTTTTGGCGGAGTCGGATTTGCCTTTTTTGCAGCCATCTTTTACTGGTATCCAAAGATGTACGGCCGGATGTATAATTTTAAAATGGCCAACTGGTCCTTCGTTTTCCTCTTTACCGGCTTCAACCTGCTCTATTTCCCTCAATTTATTATCGGGATGATGGGTATGCCGCGCCGTTACTTTGATTATCTCCCACAGTTTACCCTGGGTCATCAACTCTCGTTCTTTGGCGGTTTATTGCTTGTCATCGGATTCATCATCATGTTGATCACCCTCTTCAGTAAAAAAGGGGCCCCTGCACCCGACAACCCCTGGGGTGGCCGAACTTTTGAGTGGCGCATTCCCTCTCCTCCGCCTGTGGAGAACTTCGAAGTAATGCCGGAGATGGCGGAGAATGAGCAGCCGTATGATTATAAGTAAGTGACGAGTGACGAATGACGAGTGAACAGGTGAAAAACTGAGGATAACAATAAATCGAAAATCGAAATATGGAACATCGCGATGACATTGGTTCAAAATTGGGCATGTGGATCTTTATTTTTACTGAAATACTCCTCTTTGGCGGATTATTCTTGGTTTATGCAATCATGCGCAGCAGTTACTCTACTGAATTTCACCAGGCAGCCCACCACCTGAATGCCTTTATTGGCGCCATAAACACCGTTGTTCTGCTGGTCAGCAGCGCGACGGTGGCCATGTCGATCAGTGCGGTGCAGAAGGGAAATAAGAAGCTTGCTGTGATTTTATTGCTTATCACCCTGCTTTGCGCCGCCATATTTATGGTCAATAAATATTTTGAATGGGGTCACAAAATTCACATCGGGCTCTATCCAGGTTCAGCGCTGATGCTCACACTGAGTCACGGGCAGGTGATGTTCTTCAGTCTGTATTATTTCATGACCGGATTACACATGTTTCACCTCGTGGTTGGCGGGATCATTCTGACCATTGCCATCATAAAGGTTCAAAATGGATCCATCAACAAAGATCGTTATGTACTTCTTGAAAATGGAGGTCTCTATTGGCATCTCGTTGACCTGATCTGGATCTATCTGTTTCCATTGTTGTATCTTATTACGTGACAAAAAAACGTGACAGGTAACGCGTGACTGAAAAAAACGTGACAGGTAACGCGTGACGCGTAACAAAACAAAATCGTAAATCGTAAATTTTAAAATATGCAAACCGAAACAGTTCATATAACTCCTTACCGCACCCTCGCCTGGGTTTTGATCACCCTTTTGGGATTAACCTTTATCACAATCACGGCGACCTGGATCGATTTATCAGCTCTCACGGTGGCAGTCGCTTTATTGATCGCCACAGTAAAGGCGTATATTGTGCTTACCTATTTTATGCATCTGAAGTTCGAATCGTCGCTGTTTCGCGTATTCGTATTCATGGTGTTATTTATTTATGTTCTGGTCATTGCGTTCACTTTGTCGGATTATTTATTCAGGTAACAAAAGACGTGACGCGTTACGCGTGACGCATGACACGTGACGCGTGGCAAAAAAAGAAAAATCGTAAATCGTAAATCAAACATATGGGTGCTTCAAATTTTGTTGAAGGTGTTGATCTGGCCTTTAAGATCATTTTCGGAATCAGCTTGTTTTTCCTGGTGGGGATTACAACCGTCATGCTCTATTTTGTTTTCCGATATAACCGGAAGCGCCATCCCCGGGCCATTCAGATAAAAGACAACAATATTCTGGAAATCACCTGGATTACCATTCCGCTGATCCTGGTACTTCTCATGTTTTACTATGGATATGTGGCCTTCAGCCCGATGCGCATTGTTCCCAAAGATGCCATTCCCATCACAGTTATAGGCAAAATGTGGGTATGGACTTTCGAATATGAGGGGGGAAAACAATCGGCTGACCTGGTCGTTCCACTTAACAAGGCTGTTAAACTGAACCTGCATTCCGACGACGTTATTCACAGTTTATATATTCCTGCTTTCCGTATCAAGGAGGATGTGGTTCCCGGAAAAAATAATTACATGTGGTTTATCGCCCAGCAACCCGGCGAGTACGACATCCTATGCACGGTTTACTGCGGACTGCGCCACTCCTACATGGAAGCCAAGGCCAAAGTTGTACCTGAAGCAGAATACCAGGCATGGCTGAAAGCGTTGCCAGAAAAAACGAATGAGCCGGAAGGCCTTACCATTCTAAAGAAAAATGCATGTACAGGCTGCCATTCCATTGATGGATCGAAAATTGTAAGCACCTCATTCAAGGGATTGTATGGAAAAACAGAGCGCGTCATCACCAATGGATCTGAGCGTACGGTTACCGTCGATGATGCCTATATCAAAACATCCGTTTATGATCCTGATAAAGACCTGGTTATTGGTTTTCAGAAAGGCATCATGAAGACATACAAAGGCATTGTTACCGAAGATGAAATCACCAAAATCACTGATTATTTGAAAAGCATTAAATAGTTAATCAGCCAAGCAGCGACTAAAACCAAACGCATTGCACACCTCGAGCTTCAGAGATATCCTTACCCTGACACGATTTCCGGTGTCGCTGGCGGTCACATTTTCAGCCTTTACTGCCATGGTTTTGGCTTCGGGGGAACTATCTGCAGCCATGCTCTGGCCTGTTGCCGGCATTTTTCTCCTTGCCTCCGGGGCATCGGCTTTCAATCAATACCAGGAGTGGCCATACGATGAACTTATGGCACGTACGCGCCGGCGTCCGATTCCATCCCGCAGGATCAGCCCTGCTGAAGGATTGCGCATCGCCCTGATCGGAATCGCCGGAGGTTTGGTCATCCTGATGTACGAGTCAAACTGGGTCTGTCTTTCCCTCGGGGTCATCAACCTGATTTGGTACAATGGGCTGTACACCTGGCTCAAGAGAAAAACCGCATTTGCTGTTGTTCCCGGGGCACTCACGGGTGCAATACCCATCCTGATGGGTTGGAGCGCCATGGATGGAGATCTGTTGGCGCCGCAGGTTTTGTTCCTTGTTTTCTTTATCTTCATCTGGCAGATGCCGCATTTCTGGATGCTGACCCTGAAATATGGCCAAGAGTACCGAAAGGCCGGATTTCCGGTTCTCAATGACCTGTTTGGAGATATCTGGATTAAAGTGATTGTGATGACCTGGTTGATTGCCTCTTCAGGCGCCTCAATCATGTTTGTTTTTTTCAGAATGGTTCAGCACCCGGCCATTGGATATGGGATGCTGACGATCAACATCTTAACCTTGCTGATTGTTGCCTACCAGCTTTTCCTGGCCTCTTCGCTGCGTTTCCGGCTTATTTTCATATCAGCTAACCTCTTTATGCTTTTGGTCATGATTGCACTGATTGCAGATCGCATGATAAATTCTTGATCCTGTAAAAAAAAACACGTAGGTTTGTAAAAAAAACCCCATCCATGCGTGAACTTTATCAGAAGAATAAACTTTTTTTCCTGATCCTGATTACGGCCACAGTTGGTTTTCTGCTGTGGTATTTCGCCAGCATTGTCATTTTTATCATTGTAGCCGGGGTTATCTCCATTGTTGGTGCTCCCCTCGTGGAATTTTTTGACAGAATCAAAATCGGCCGCTTCGCCTTTCCTCATGTATTGAGTGTCATCATTGTCCTGCTGCTTATCCTCCTGCTTTTTTTTGGAATGTTCAGCCTCTTCATCCCACTTGTAGTCAATGAAGCAAACATGATCAGTAACATCGACGGGAAGCAACTCGTTGCCTATTTCCACGATGAAATTTCAGGGCTTCAATCGCTGTTGGTGCGGTATGGCATTATGCCACGCGGAAGCACCATCGAATCGGCTGCCAAACAAGCCATTTTAAAAATCATCGATCTGGGCATGTTTTCAAATGTGCTTTCATCCATCATCTCCTTCACCGGCACCTTCTTTTTCAACCTGTTTTCCATTGTATTTCTCTCCTTTTTCTTTCTTCAGGATAACAAAATGCTTCCCCGCTTTATTCTGCTTATCACACCTGAGAGATATGATGATCAGATAAAAAACGTGATGACCAAAAGCAGGGATTTACTTTCGCGGTATTTCATTGGTCTCATCATTCAGATCATCGCCAATATCATTACCTATTCCCTTGCCCTGTATATTGTCGGCGTTAAAAGCCCGCTTGTAATCGGGTTTTTCACCGGCATCATCATCATAGTGCCCTACCTTGGAGGGATTATCTCCATGATCATGGGCGTAATACTTGGAGTGACAGGGGTTATCAGTACCGGAGATTTCGCCTTGATCATGCCCATGGCGATCAAGATTGTTCTGGCCATGTTTGTTGTTCAAACCATTGACAACAATGTATTTGCTCCATTAATCCAGGGAAAGAGCGTGAAGGCCCATCCTGTTGAGATTTTCCTTGTAGTGATTGCCGCGGCCAGCTTCGGTGGAATTTTGGGGATGATCGTGGCTGTTCCTGCCTATGGCTTTATAAAAATAGTCGCCCGTGAATTCCTGAGTAATTTCAGGATCATTCGTCATATATCAGAAAAGAGTTAACTTTACCTTATTAATTATCTTCAAAAGATCTCCAAAATGGCAAAAACAGGTTCGAAATTATTGCTGGCCGCTGCGGTAGGGCTTGCGGCTGGTATCGGAATAGGGATGCTCGTTGCTCCGGCAAAGGGCTCAAAAACCCGTAAACGACTGAAAAAAAGGATCATGGGTATCGCCGATCTCATGCAGGATGATCTTTCAGAGAAACTGAATGCCTTCAAATCGGCCTTTTCAACAGCCGAAAAAAAGGCGGACGCTGTCGATGCAAACAATGCTGAAGAGGAGGAGGAGAACTAATGGCACCGGGAAAAATTTCTGACAATGTTTCCATGCTTACAGAGAATGTCAAGGATTATGTGAATCTGCGCATCGACCTTGCAAAACTGATCCTCACTGAAAAGATTGCCAGGTTGGCTGCATTTTTTCTGATTGCTGTCATCTTCTTTATCCTGGCGATGTTTCTTTTATTGTTTCTCTCCATTTTCTTTGTATTCTGGTTTGGAGACATGATCGGCCCTTCATGGGCCGGTGCCCTCATTGTCACTGTGTTCTATGTTTTATTTGGCTTGTTTATCTATTTCCGCCGCCACCAGTTGTTTATCAATCCATTGGTTTCACATCTTACTAAAATTCTGATGGAGGAGAAAGATGAAAACGACTAAACGTTATAAGGTAAAGTCCGAGAAAATTCATTCGCTGAATGACCTTGGTGTGGAAAAACAACGGCTGCGCTTTGAAATCACGAAGACAGAGGAAAACATTCATGCCGGCTACCGTGAGATTATTCAGGCGCTGACTTTAAAAAACCTTGTTTCCACCATGGTCAACGATCTTTCTTCCACATCCTCCATCGTGTCAAAGGCTTTTGCCATTGGGCAAACATTCATGGCGAAACGGAAGAAAAAAAAGCATGACAAGCTGAACGAACATAGTGACGATCAGCAGTCATGATCATTGAAGCCTGCGTAAATTCAGCTATTTCAGCCATCGAAGCCCAAAAAGGCGGAGCCGATCGTGTTGAACTCTGTGAAAATCTGCATGACGGCGGCACTACTCCCAGCGCGGGATCTATCCAGTTTGCCCGAAGAAATCTGCAAATCGGCCTATTTGTGATGATACGCCCCCGCGGAGGTGATTTTCTTTACTCCGATGGTGAATTTGAGATCATGCAGGAGGATGTCAGAATGGCTAAAAACCTCGGCGCTGATGGCGTTGTTTTCGGCATCCTTCATCGCGATGGCACGATTGACAAAGAACGCATGACAGAACTGGTGAATCTTGCCCGTCCAATGGGTATTACCTGTCACAGGGCCTTCGACATGACCGCTGATCCTTTTCAGGCGCTCGAAGACCTCATTTCACTCGGAGTTGACCGCATCCTTACTTCCGGTCAGCAGCCAACCGCGCCCCAGGGAGCAAGGTTGATCAGAGAACTGATTGCCCGGGCCGATGGCCGTATCACAATCATGCCTGGTTGCGGGGTAAAGGAGCATAACATCGCTGAACTGATATCCTCAACGGGTGCGAAGGAGGTTCATATTCATCCTGAAAGACAGCAACCAAGTGGAATGACCTTTCATCAACACAGTGTTTTCATGGGCAAACCAGACCGGTCGGAATACGAATTTATCATTGCTGATGCAGAAAGAATAAAGCAAACGCGGGTGCTGGTCGAATAAAACCTGAGAGGCTATTTCCGGGGCGCCAGAAACCGGTTAAATAACAATAACCCGATGATGGTAAAAACCCCGATCATGCTGAAGGTGATCCACAGGAGAGATGGTTGATTCATCTTTTCGACAAATTTCACGTACAGTGCGGCTCCCAGGATGCCCCCCACCCCGCTGCCAATCACCCCATACATGAATGACCAGCCCTGGTAGAGCGCTTTCTTATCTTGCGGGGCGATTAGCCCGACATAGGCGATAAATTTCGGATGTGCAATCATCTCGCCCAGGGTAAAAATAAACATGGAGGCCAGAAAAATCCAACCACTCGGCGAGATGGCCAGCATTCCCATGCCGATTGATCCAAGCGAAATCCCGAAGATCATGGTGGGCAGCGCCTTGGTATTGCGCACCAGACTTGAAACAAGCAACTGCAGTACAATAATCGCCCCGGCATTCATCACCGTGACATGCTCGGCGTCGAATTTCCATGAGGGGTTATTTACAAAATAGGAGAGAAATCCGTTGATCAGGTTGTTGAACCCGGTCATGTCGACCTTTTCATTCAGGTACCACAAAACAGAGTCGTAAACCTGGAAATACATAATCCAGAAACCCGAATAGATCACGATCATCAGGATAAAACGGAAGTCACGCAGCACGGTGAGCATCTCCGTGAAAACCTGCCCCAGTGGTTTCGCCGCCCGTGTTCCGGTAGGTTCCTTATAGACAAAATAGTTTAAGAACAACAACCAGCCTGTCCCGACAGCAGCCATGAAAAAAATATAATTGTAGGAGATCGATTTCAGGTATGGCACCAGGATCAATGGAAACAGGAATGCACCCATGTTGATCGACCAGTAAAATATTCCGAATCCCACCGAAGAATTTGATTTATCCGTAACCCGTGATATGGTTCCCAAAATCATAGGTTTAAAAAATCCGGCGCCCAACGCCACCATGATGAGGCTGCTGAATACGGTGACATAGGTGGTCGAAAATCCTGCAAATAAATATCCCAGGCTCATGGTAAAGAAGGCGAAGAAGAGTACTTTCCGGTAACCGAAACGATCGCCGATGGCCCCGGATAAAATAGGCAGAAAATAGAGCAACGGTGTAATGGTACTTTTGATCACACCTACACTCTCTTTAGAAAACCCAAGCCCTCCGTCATTTTTCGATAAAACCAGGTAAACCGACAGTACCGACATCACTCCATAGTAGGAACCCCGCTCGAAAAACTCCATCGAGATCGCTGTCCAGAAGTTTTTCGGGAAGGAGGCAAGGCTTTTTGCAGAGGCAGATTTTGTCATATCGCATTTTCTGATGATTCGCAGCGAAAATACCGAAAATATTCTTTGTATTTTTGGACTTGCTGAAGATAGCCTGTGAATAAAGGAGTAACAGGGTGACAGGGTAACAGGGTAACAGGGTAACAGGGTAACAGGGTAACATGAATAGCCATATCAATATTATCAGCCGGTTCAAAACAGAAGGAGATATCATCTCAGTAAAACCCTTTGGTTCAGGCCATATCAACGATTCGTACCTGGTAACCACTTCTCCCGAACCGGCCACCAACTATCTCCTTCAGCGTATCAATCACAAGATCTTTACCAACGTCGGGGAACTCACCAATAACATACGCAGGATCACAAAGCACCTGCAACAAAAACTGATCTCTGATCATGCGCGCTATGGCCATTTTCAGACCATTCATCTGACCCAGACCAGGAGTGGCGGTTATTACACACAGGACGAAGAAGGGAATTACTGGCGATTATACAATCATGTGAGACATAGCAGAAGCTACGATATGCTGGAAAACCCTGAACTGGCCTATGAAGGAGGCAAGGCTTTCGCCACGTTCCAGTACCTCACCTCTGATTTCAAGGCTGATACGCTATTTGAAATTCTGCCCAATTTTCACAACATCGCGTTTCGGCTTTCAAATTTCCGTGAAGTTGTGCGTTGCAATCCTGCCCACAGGGTCAGGGATGCAAAAGAAGAGATCGATTTTGTCGAATCACGCGTAGAGGAGATGCACACCATCCTGCGGCTGGGGGAACTTGGGAAAATCCCCCTGCGTGTCACCCACAACGACACCAAATGCAACAATGTGCTGTTTAACCCCGAAAACAAGGCCATCGCCGTGGTTGATCTTGATACGGTCATGCCAGGCTACGTTTTATACGATTTCGGTGATGCCATCCGTACCGGGGCCTGTACCGGGGCTGAAGATGAAGCAGATCTGCTGAGGGTGAATATTGACCTTGATCTGTTTACAGCCTACGCGAAAGGCTATCTCGGGATTGCCCGAAATTTCCTGAACACAATCGAAATCAACCATCTGGCCTTCTCTGCAAAGTTCATGACCTACCTCATCGGGCTGCGTTTTTTAACCGATCACATCGACGGGGACCATTATTTCAAAATCGGCTTTCCCGGGCACAATCTGCAAAGAGCCAGGGCGCAATTCAAATTGGTGCAAAGCATGGAGGAACATTTTATGGCGATGCGTGAAATTATAAACAAAGCATTGGACGGATAATACATCGTTTTTTTCCGTATTTTGCAAGATAAATAAACCAGATAATCTGATATGATATGCACAAAGCGTTCTGCCTCCTGATCCTGATATTATTTCTCGCTGTTCATGCCACAGCAGCCGATAATCCAATCATTGCAAGCCCATCCATCGTGCCTAAACCTGCACAATTGAAGCTCAAGCCCGGCAAGTTTACGATTGATAAACAAACAAGGTTGTTCATCTCCTCCGGGGATACGAACCTGGTTCGGGTTGCGCATTTTTTTGCCGACCAGCTGCACCTGGCTGGCGGACCGGATTTTAAGGTGGAAGAGGTTACAAAAGGGGATAAAACTTCAAACGCCATTCTCCTCACACTGACCAACGAAAAATCAAAAATCTCCCCCGAGGGATATGAACTGCTGATTTCACAAAAAAAAATCGATATCAGGGCCTCCACTGGCGCCGGCTTGTTTTACGGCATCCAGTCATTGCTGCAACTCATGCCCCCAGAGGTTTGCCAACCTCATAATGTTGTTTCGGACAGATCCTGGGATGTGCCCTGTGTTGATATCAGGGATCATCCAAGGTATTCCTACCGCGGAATGCACCTCGATGTATCGCGCCATTTTTTTCCGAAGGAATTCATCAAGCGGTACATCGACCTGATTTCCATGTACAAGATCAATACTTTTCACTGGCATCTAACCGATGACAACGGATGGCGGGTCGAAATCAAGAAGTACCCGAAGCTGATGGAGATTTCAGCATGGAGGGTTGACCATGAAGATATGCCCTGGGATGGGCGCCCAGAACAAAAACCCGGCGAAAAGGCCACCTATGGCGGTTATTATACCCAGGATGAAATCCGTGAAATTGTCAGATATGCCTCCGACCGCTATGTTACCATTATTCCGGAAATTGAGATGCCGGGGCATAACAAAGAGGTTCTTGCCGCTTACCCGCAATTTTCCTGTACCGGAGGGCCTTTCACCGTTCCAGCAGGTGGTTATTGGCCAAACATCGATATTCTGTGTGCCGGCAATGATTCTGTGTTTACTTTCCTTGAAGATGTATTAGAGGAGGTTGTGGCGCTGTTCCCTTCGAAGTACATTCATGTGGGAGGTGATGAGGCAGATAAGACCAACTGGAAAACATGTCCCAAGTGTCTGGATCGCATCAAAACAAAAGGATTAAAGGATGAAAAAGAGCTGCAAAGTTATTTTATCAAGCGGATGGAAAAATTTATTATCTCTAAAAATCGCAAGTTGATTGGTTGGGATGAGATTCTTGAAGGCGGTCTGGCCCCTGAAGCGACGGTGATGTCGTGGCGGGGTGTTGAAGGCGGGATCGCTGCAGCAAAGCAGGGACACGACGCCATCATGACACCCGGTTCGCATTGCTATTTTGATTATTACCAGGCTGATCCTGCATCGGAACCCAAGGCCATCGGGGGGTTCACTTCATTGAAAAAAGTCTATTCCTATGAACCAACTCCGAAGGAATTAACTCCTGAACAGGCCAGACACATTTTAGGGGCGCAGGGCAACGTTTGGACGGAATTCATCCCCACCACATCGCATGTGGAATACATGGCTGTTTCGCGCATGATTGCCCTGTCGGAGGTGGTATGGTCGCCAAAAAACACAAGAAACTGGCGTGATTTTCAACGCCGGATGGCCAATCAGTTCAAGCGGCTTGATTATATGAAGGTCAACTACAGCAAAGGATCTTTCAAAGTCGGGGTAACCACCCGGCATGATAAAAAATCCGGCGCCATGAAGGTCATCCTTGAATCGGAACAGTTCGATGTTCCGATTCAATATACAATCAATGGTGACGATGTAAAACCCTCTTCTCTCGTTTATTCCGGACCATTTGAAGTGAAGGCCAACGGGGTGATCAAAGCGGGTATGTTTGTCGACGGCAATCTGAAGGAAAAAGCTGTGGAGATGCCACTCATTTTTCACCATGCCATTGGAAAGCCGGTCAGGTACCTCAAAGACTATTCTTATCGCTATCCCGCTGCTGGCAAGCATGCCCTGACTGACGGACTTCGCGGATCGATAAACCACCGTGACGGTCTTTGGCAAGGGTTTTATGGGAACGACCTGGATCTGATCATCGACCTGGGCAAGGAGGTCCCGGTAAACTCAGTGCAGATGAACTTCCTTCAAAATCAACGAAGCTGGATATTCCTGCCGGTAGTTGTTGAATTTTCATTGTCGTCGGACGGAAAGAAATACCACTCGTTCAATGAGGTTGCAAATAACATTCCGACCAATGAAGCGCAAGCAATCATGCAGCCCTTCAACTTTCAGTTCATGGAAAATTCGAAAGCCAGATATATCAGGGTTAAAGCCAAAAACCTTGGAAAATGCCCCGGTTGGCATGAAGGCGCTGGACAAGATAGCTGGATGTTTACGGATGAGGTCGTCGTCTTTTAGATTCCAACACCGCCTCCTATACCGTCATGATGTCTCTCTCTTTTATCTCAAGAATTTTATCTACCCTGGAGCTAAACTCATCCGTTATCTTTTGAATATCTGCTTCAAGTTTTTCAACTTCATCTTCAGGAACTCCATCCTTCTTTAATTTCTTCGCTGTTTCATTGGCAATCCTGCGGATATTCCGGATGCTGATCTTTCCGTTTTCAGCTTCATTTTTGGCTTTTTTGACCAGGTCGCGCCTACGTTCCTCAGTTAACGGAGGGACCGTAATCCTTAAAATCTCGCCTTCGTTTTTTGGATTAAAACCCAGGTTGGCAGCCTGGATGGCTTTATCGATCAAGCCAAGAACGCTTTTATCCCATGGCTGCACGATGATCTGTCTGGCATCCGGGGTGCTGATGTTGGCCGTTTGGTCAATGGAGGTCATCACACCATAATAATCAATCCTGACGCCATCAAGCATCTGTGCGCTGGCCTTACCGGCACGTAGTTTTTGTAATTCCTTCTCCAGATGCTGAACAGCCAGCGACATCCCCTCCTTGGCCTCATCCAGTGTAAATTCTATCTCTTCGTTCATTCAGGATACTTTTATAATTTGAAAATCATCAAAACTCGAAAATAAAAGATCAAAACTACAAATCATACATCGAAAATACAAGACTTTTCAATTAACTAACCATCGTTCCGATTGCTTCACCCTGAATGAGTTTAAGCAGATTCCCAGGTTGATTCATGTTGAAAACCACGATGGGCATTTTATTTTCCCGGCAAAGTGTAAATGCCGTCAGATCCATAATCTTCAGGCCCTTTTCATACGCTTCATCAAAGGTGAGCGTGCTGTATTTTTTCGCAGAAGCATCTTTTTCAGGATCAGCGGTATAGATACCATCCACGCGGGTGCCTTTGAAAATGGCATCAGCATCAATTTCGATGGCGCGCAAGGCGGAGGCGCTGTCGGTTGTAAAATAGGGATTGCCTGTTCCTCCGGCGATTACAACCACCTGCCCTTTGGCCAGGTGACCCATGGCTTTACGACGGCTCATTGCTTCACAAATCGGATTGATGGCTATACCTGAGAGGAGTTTAACCTGGATGCCCAGTTTTTCCAGGGCTGCCTGAAGGGCCATGCTGTTGATGACAGTGGCAAGCATTCCCATATAGTCACCCTGAACGCGGTCCATTCCGTTGCTGGTTCCTGCCAATCCACGGAAGATATTCCCTCCTCCGATCACAATGGCAACCTGAACTCCTTCAGCCACCACCGATTTGATCTCGCCTGCATAATCAGCCAGGCGAACCGGATCGATGCCATAACCCTGGTTACCTTCCAGTGCTTCACCCGAAAGTTTTAAAAGGATCCGTTTAAATTTTATCATGCTATGGTTTTTTGAATTTATTCACTGATTCCATGACAATTCTTGTACTTCTTTCCGCTTCCGCAGGGGCACAAATCATTGCGCCCTACCTTTTTTTCAACTTTTACCGGTTGGGGGCGCGATGGTTCCTGGGTTTTTGAATTTGATTGCGACAACAGGTCCGAACGCTCTTCCTTCATCCGTGCACGATCCATTTTGCGGGGAGCCGCAGCTTCCTTCACGTTTTCGACCTGTATGGGTACATCTGCTTTGATAAGGAACGAGGTAATCTCCTTGTTGGTCCGCTGAACCATCGTTTTAAAAAGCTCAAAAGACTCAAACTTATAAATCAGCAAGGGATCTTTCTGCTCGTAAGCCGCATTCTGAACCGATTGCTTCAGATCATCCATCTCACGCAGGTGCTCTTTCCATGCATTGTCGATCATGCCAAGCACAATTCCCTTTTCAATGGCCAGAACGACCTCTTTTCCTTTATCTTCATATGCTTTTTTCAGGTTTGCAACAGCCTGCATGGTTTTCAGACCATCGGTCACCGGAATGGCAATGTTTTCGTACCGTGTATCATTTAAAAAAACATCCCGGATTACCGGAAAGGTTTTCTGAGCTATATGATCACATTTGGATTTATAACGCTTGTAGATGTAACTATACAGTTTGTCGCCAAGTTCATCATTGTTCAATGATCCGAAATCTGATTCTGAGATGGGGGAATCAGCGGCGAATTCCTTGAGCAAATCCAGGTTAAAGCTATGGAAATCGCGTTTTTCCTGTGAATCCAGTACAATGGTTTCACATACATCGTAGATCATGTTCGAAATATCCACTGCCAGGCGATCGCCAAAAAGGGCATGGTGGCGCTTCTTATAGATGGCTTCACGCTGGATATTCATTACGTCGTCGTATTCGAGCAACCGTTTACGAACACCAAAGTTGTTCTCCTCCACCTTTTTCTGAGCACGCTCGATGGATTTGGTGATCATCGAATGCTGAATGACCTCCCCATCCTTGATCCCCATGCGGTCCATGATTTTTGCAATGCGGTCGGACCCGAACATGCGCATCAGATCATCATCAAGCGAAACAAAGAACTGGGAACTTCCCGGGTCACCCTGACGACCGGCACGACCACGCAACTGGCGGTCGACGCGCCGCGACTCATGCCGTTCGGTGCCAATAATCGCCAGACCACCTGCCTGTTTCACACCGGGGCCTAACTTGATATCGGTACCACGACCGGCCATGTTGGTGGCGATGGTCACGGTGCCTGCACGACCCGCTTCGGCAACAATATCAGCTTCCCGGGCATGCAGCTTGGCATTCAATACGTTGTGTGCGATATTCTTTCGCTTGAGCATGCGGCTTAATAACTCTGAGGTCTCCACCGAGGTGGTTCCCACCAGACAGGGGCGTCCTGCCTGCACCAGCTTCTCGATCTCTTCGATTACGGCATTGAATTTCTCCCGCTTGGTTTTAAAAACCATATCTTCACGGTCATCCCTGACAACCTTTTTATTGGTAGGAATGACGACCACATCCAATTTGTAGATATCCCACAACTCACCGGCTTCGGTTTCGGCCGTACCGGTCATACCCGCAAGTTTTTTATACATACGGAAATAGTTCTGCAGGGTAACAGTCGCGTAGGTTTGTGTGGCCGCTTCGATTTTCACATTTTCCTTGGCTTCAATGGCCTGGTGTAAACCGTCGGAATAGCGACGACCTTCAAGGATACGACCTGTCTGTTCATCCACGATTTTCACCTTATTATCCATCACCACATACTCCACATCTTTCTCAAATAACGCATACGCCTTGATGAGCTGGTTAACCGTATGTACGCGTTCCGTCTTGATGGAATAATCACGCATCAACGCATCCTTCTTCTCCACTTTTTCATCTTCGGAAAGGCTCTGACGCTCGAGTTCTGCGATTACCGAGCCAATGTCGGGCAGGATATAAAAGGTAGGATCTTCATAAGATTCGGTCAACAAGTCGATGCCCTTGTCGCGCAATTCTATCGTATTGTTTTTCTCATCAATAACAAAGAAGAGCTCGTCATCGATGATGTGCATATTTTTGGACTGCTCGGCAAGATAAAAGTTCTCTGTTTTCAGTAACAGCGCTTTCATCCCCGCTTCACTGAGGAATTTAATAAGCGCCTTGTTCTTTGGTAATCCATGATGGGCGCGAAAAAGCTGTTCTCCGGCCTTTTTCATATTCTCATCATTTTTTGGATCTTCCGATAACAATTTCGCCTCGGAAAGATATTTGGTCACCAGATTCCGCTGGGCATTGTAAAGTTTGGTCACGTTGGGTTTAAGATCATCGAACAGCTGATTTTCTCCCCTGGGTGTAGGACCGGAGATGATCAATGGCGTACGTGCATCATCGATCAAAACAGAGTCGACCTCATCCACAATGGCATAATTATGCGGACGTTGCACCAACTCTTCCGGATTACTGGTCATATTGTCGCGCAGATAATCGAACCCAAATTCGTTGTTGGTCCCATAGGTAATATCGGCCAGGTAGGCGTCACGTCTCGCCTGGGAATTGGGCTCATGACGGTCGATACAATCAACTTTAAGGCCATGGAATTCGAACAGCGGGCCCATCCATTCCGAGTCACGTTTGGCCAGGTAGTCGTTTACGGTAACAATATGCACCCCTTTGCCTGGTAAGGCATTGAGGAACATCGGAAGCGTTGCAACCAGTGTCTTTCCTTCACCCGTGGCCATTTCGGCGATTTTCCCCTCATGCAGCACCACCCCGCCAATCAACTGGCAGTCGTAATGAACCATGTCCCAGGTGATCATATTTCCGCCGGCAGTCCAGCTGTTTTTGAACCGCGCGATGTCACCGTCTATTTCAACGAATGCCTTTTTTGCGGCCAGGTCACGGTCGGCCTGCGTTGCAGTTACCTCCACGAACTCATGTTCGAAAAACCGCCGGGCTGTATCCTTCATTACTGCAAAAACTTCAGGCAGAATGTCACGCAGAACTTCCTGCGTCAATTCATAGGATTCCTTTTCGAGACGGTCAAGTACGCCATACAATTTCTCTTTTTCATCAATTTCAAGCTCATCTGAATTTATTTGCTCTTTCAGGTCATTTATCTCCTTGTCTTTACCGGAGATGTATTCGCTTATCCTGCGTTTGAAATCAATGGTTCGGGCACGAAGTTCATCATTTGAAAGGGTCGTTATCTCTTTGTAAGCTTCCAGGGCTTTGTCAACCATCGGATTGATTTCCCGGATATCGCGCTGAGACTTATTTCCCAGCATTTTTTTAAAAAAATTGATCATATATTGTTTTACTCCTCCAAAATTTTTTGCAGATCGGCTTCCAATCCGTTGCTCGGTTGTGCGGCCGGGTATTTATTAATTTTACCATCTTTATCTATCAGGACAAACAAAGGGTAGCTGTTCACCTCATATTCTTTTAGAACTTCAACATGATCCCCCATGTGGACAAAAGTCCATAGATAATTTTTCTTAAGGTTAACGAAAAAAAGCATTTTACTGAATGATTTATCAGCCGAGACACAGACAAAATGTATTTTATCTTTGTATGTTTCATATAATTGACTGATCAGTTCCATTTCCGAAAGACAGTCATCGCAATAGGTGGTCCAAAAACATAAAACCACGGGTTTCCCGCGAAGGCTCTTCAATGAAACCTCTTTTTGCTCGCGGCTGATTAAGGTAAATTCGGGGGCCAGTGTACCTGGCTTTAGTTTGGTAAGGAGGCTGATCATGTTCTCAGCAACCGTGCGGTTCTCAGGGAAGGGTGTTTTCTCCTTGGCCATCAGGATCGCGGAAAGAATTTCGGGCTGTGAAAAGGATGGCGTGGTGTACAGTTCCATGAGCCCCTTGAGCATGACCAATTCACGTAAACGGTTATTTTTCAACAATGTGTCGGCAGTCATCACTTTAAGCAATGCGGTATAAGGATCCCGAGATTTCAGAACCGGGTGAAGATCCATCTTTCTGAAAATGTTTGAGGTAACTGTCAGGTATTTGGAAAAATAGTTGTTAAAAAACTCCATGTATTCCTGGTTGTTATACAACACCGGCTTGTCGGAAAAATATTTTATTGCAATCTGTGGTTGGTTATAATACTGGGTCAATTGCTCCAATGAGGCCAATTTATAAGTGACATAGCTGATAAAATAGGAATTTTTCGCCGCCCCGAATTGTTGATTTATATGAACCCGAAACGTATCAAGCAACACTTTGTTGCGGTCGCGATAGAGTCCGTTGAAATGCTTCAGCAGGAATCCGCTGTAAATGGAATCGAAGGTGCCAATCAGCGCATTCAGTTCGGTGGCGTCAGAATTGGCAATTGAACAATTCAGGTTTTGTGATTCAAAGTTCGGGTCAATCTCTGTTTTTTCATCATAATTCATCGGGTCGATCCGTAAGTCATATTTCAGCGACGGTTCAAGAAACAATTCCGTTCTGTGAAAATCAATGGAGATGAATGCGAGGGAGGTTTTATCGAGGGTTACATTTATACTGAAGTGTCCGGATGAATCAACTTTGACTGAAGCAAGCGGCTTTTCCCAAAAGGTTATCAGGTCGCCCGGCGCACTAAGCCTGATCAGTTTTCCTTCAGCTCCGTAGGCGGTGCCACTGATGATGGTTTTTTGAGCCAATACAAACGCTTGACAGAAAACACCTGCCCACAATATAAAAATATATTTCACAGCTAATTGCACACCTATCCTGTTGAACCGGCAAAGGTAACAAAAAGGGAGGGATCACCCAACTCCCGGGGGCACAAACTGCCTAACATCTCCCCCATTGCGGATAATATCCCTGACAATAGAGGAACTCAACGCAGCATATTCCGGTTCACATAGCAGGAAAACCGTTTCAATACCGGGAACCATCATTTTATTCATCTGTCCGATGCCGCGTTCAAATTCGAAATCGGCTGCAGTACGCAATCCGCGCAGGATAAAGCGGGCATTGTATTTTTGGCAGAAATCAACTGTCAGTCCCGAATAAGAGGCAATTTCAATTCCCGCTTCTCCGGCGAACAGGTCATGAAGCCAGGCTATTCTTTTTTCAAGCGGAAAAAATGATTTTTTTTCTCCGTTTTCGCCAATGGCTACAATCACCCTGTCAAAAAGCGGAAGTGCCCGCCTGATAATTGATTCGTGTCCCCTTGTCACCGGGTCAAAAGAGCCGGGAAATACAGCAATTCGTTCCATTTAAGCAATGTTTGAAACAACAAAGATAATGATTAGGGAATGATCTGTCTGCTATTCGAATGTAAACGAGAGCTGGAATATTTTTGAACTCACCTTATCAATAGATTCTGTGTAGATGTTGTTTTCGCGTTTGAGCACATCTGTAAACCCATACATCATTTTTAGTTCAACTCCAAACTTAAACCATTCATTATAAAAATCAAAACCAACGCCAGCTTCAGCATAGAAATCATTCTGGTTAAATTTTACAATTTTCTCACTTGCGTTTTTCTCACGCTTTTTTGCCTGGGATGCCAGGTCGAGAGAATATTGCGCGCCAACCAGAAGGTATGGTCTGAAATTATTGTATCTCAAAGCTTTATATCTGATTTCCAGTGGAAAGTTGATGTAAGTGGATGGAATTTTCTTTGTAATGACGAGATTTTCAATTTTACTTTTTGTGGCTCCATCCAGCAGGGTATAGGTTTCAATGTTGTATACCAGGGTTCGGTCACCAAATGAAAGTGAAGGAATAAACCTTAAATCGAAATGATCGCCCATCCGCATATTGGCTAAGATGCTGATTACAAATCCGGGAATGGGTGAGGAATTGATTGACAAAACACGGGCAGAATCGGGCGTAGGGAGAATGTCGGGGGGGATATAATCGGGACCAAACATACGGGTACTCAAGTCGGCAATGGGCCTTACACTCGCAAAACTTTGATTAATACCCAGCGCGAATCCAAAATGGAACATCTCCTGGTCGTAGTTTGGCATATTCAGCACCGTTATCCGCTGGCTCTTCGCGCTAAAAGGGAGCGTAATGGCCAAAAAAAACAGGATTAAAGCACTAAATCGTTCGATTTTCAATGAAGTACAATGATAATTGTGAGAGGTATTAACGCTGGTTTATAGAATTTATTTTTCGGCCAGATAGATGGAGGCAATTCCTGCACTGAGGCTACGCTGGCTAACATTTTTTAATCCTGCTTTCAAAAGAATATCCAGGAATTTCTGTCCGGATGGGAACGCTGCCACAGACTCGGGGAGATAGGTGTATGCTTTGCTGCTCCCTGATATGATCCGGCCCATCAGGGGTATCACAAAACGGGAATAGATCCCATAGAGCTGCTTCATTGGGAATGAGGAGGGATGGGAAAATTCAAGAATCAACATCACCCCTCCCGGACGAAGCACCCTGCGCATCTCTGTCAGGCCCAGTTCCAGGTTTTCAAAGTTCCTCACCCCAAATGCCACGGTGATGGCTTCGAATGAATGATCAGAAAACGGAATTTTTTCTGCATCGGCCCGCCGAAGGGTTATTAAATGGTCCAGCCCTTTAGCGTTTAGTTTTTTCCGGCCAACCTCAAGCATTTTCTCGGAGATATCAATCCCGACAATTTTCTGAGGCTTCACCGATTCAATGGCAATGGCAAGATCACCCGTTCCGGTGGCCACATCGAGCACAGTGAGCGGGTGATGGGAATCAAGCATCGTCACAAGCTTTTTACGCCACACCTGATCGATGCCAAAAGAAAGAAAATGATTCAGGAAGTCATACTTTGGTGAGATCTCATCAAACATCACACGCACGGCCTCCTTTTTGGATACTTCAATCATGGTTTAAAGTAACAGGGTAACAGGGTAACAGGGTGACAAGGTAACAGGGTATAATAGATTCCACAGGTCATCTTGGTTGTCAATTTGCATTTGAAAATTAAAACAAAAAGGGATTACCCAAGTTATCAGATAATCCCTTTTTATTTTTGAAAAACACTATGCTCCGAGTTGAAGACGCTTAAAGCCGGTAACGGCCAGATCCTTGTCATTGTCAGCGATATACTGGCGGACAGTTTTTTTGGAATCTTTGATAAAATCCTGGTTCAGCAGGGTCATCTCCTTGAAGAATTTGCCCAGTTTACCCTGCGCGATTTTTTCAACCATCTCTTCCGGTTTACCTTCCTGACGTGCCTGATCTTTGCCGATCTCAATTTCACGATCGATCACCTCCTGGGTCACGTTATCCTTATCAACAGCTACCGGGCTCATGGCAGCAACCTGCATGGCCAGTTCATGGCCGATTTCAGCCACATTTTTAGCATCTTTTTTACTCATCCCAATGATGGTGGCCAGGCGATTTCCAAAATGGTTGTAAGCATAAACAACCGGCGCCTCAATCACTTCAAAATGGGCAATCTGGATCTTCTCTCCTGTTTTACCAAGCAATTCATCCAGTTTCTGAACAACGGTAGTCGTTCCGAGTGACAAGGGCATTAATTCGTCGATCGAATGAAAGCGGTTTGCAACGCCAAGGTCTAGCAGATTTTTTGAAAATTGGATAAACTCTTCGGTTTTTCCAACGAAATCGGTTTCACAATTTACCATGATGACAGCGCCAAAAGTCTGGTCATCTGATGTTTTAGCAATAACAAAACCCTGATTGGCATCGCGATCAGCCCGTTTTCCGGCTACTTTCTGTCCCTTTTTACGGAGGTAGTCAATGGCTTTATCAAAATCGCCTTCTGTTTCCTGCAGGGCCTTTTTACAATCCATCATCCCCGCACCCGACATCTGGCGCAATTTATTTACATCAGCAGCAGTAATATTCATAAAATTAAATGTATTTGTAATTATTTTTTATTGCTTCTACCCGCTGGTTTACTGATACGCTTGCGAGCCGGTTTATTTTTATCATCCGGGGCTGGTTCCATGGCTTTCATCTTGGCCACCTTGGTATCAACAAAATCCTTTTTCACGATTTTGATGCCGTCTTCATCGACTTCATCTTCATCTGAATCCAGCATAGTGGATGACAACCTGGCTTCGAATTCATCACCTTCACCACGCTCATCGCTGGCCTCTTTTTTATCGCGTTCCAGTTTGCGCTCCACGAGTCCCTCTTCGATGGCCCTGACCATGGTATCCACGATAAGGGAGATTGATTTGGAAGCATCGTCATTGGCAGGGATAGGAAAATCAACGGTTCTGGGATCGGAATTGGTATCAACGATGGCAAAAGTCGGGATATTCAGTTTCTTGGCTTCAGCAAGGGCAATGTGCTCCTTGAGGATATCTACGATGAAAATAGCTGCAGGCAGCCGGTTCAAATCGGCGATGGAACCAAGGTTCTTTTCCAGTTTGGCTCGTTCACGGGTAATGGTGAGACGTTCTTTTTTCGAAAGGTTGGTGTACGAAGGGCTGCTCATCAGTTTGTCGATGGAGATCATTTTTCGCACGGCCTTGCGGATGGTGGCGAAGTTGGTGAGCATACCGCCCGGCCACCGTTCAGTCACATAGGGCATGTTGATCCGCTTGATATGTTCGGCCACGATTTCTTTGGCCTGCTTTTTTGTTGCAACAAAAAGCACCTTTTTCCCGGCTTTGGCAATCTGTTTCAACGCAGCAGCAGCTTCGTCGATTTTTGCCATTGTTTTATACAGGTCGATGATGTGGATCCCGTTGCGTTCCATGAAAATGTAGGGGGCCATGGCAGGATTCCATTTGCGGCGCAAGTGACCAAAATGGACACCTGCATCCAATAATGCATCAAAATTCGTTCTTGACATATAATTGTTCTATGAATTCTAAAATACTAACGTTTACTAAACTGGAATCTCTTACGGGCTTTTTTCTGTCCGAATTTCTTACGTTCCACCATACGCGGATCGCGCATCAGCAGCCCTTTGGCTTTCAAAGGCGGGCGATGTTCGGCATTGATTTCGCACAAAGCACGGGAGATGGCAAGGGCAAGCGCCTCAGCCTGGCCGCGGATTCCACCGCCGGCAAGGGTTACCTTCACATCATATTTACCCTGGTTATTGGTCACCTCAAACGGTTCGGTCACCTTAAACTGCAGAATCGGAGTCGGAAAATAGTTCTTGAAATCACGGCCATTCACGGTAATGATGCCCTGGCCATCCTTCAGATATACTCTTGCAACGGCAGTTTTCCTTCTGCCGAGGGTGTTGATAACTTCCATATTACTTGATTGAGGTTAATTTCATTGGTGTCGGTTGCTGTGCAGTGTGCAGATGGTTGGGACCGGCGTAAACATATAGGTTACGGAACAGGTCGCGTCCAAGGCGGTTCTTTGGGAGCATCCCCTTGATCGCCTTCTCAACGACTGCAGTTGGTTTCTTGGCGAGCAATTTGCTGGGAGTTACCTCCTTTTGACCACCAGGATAGCCTGAGTGGGTCAAATAGATCTTGTCATCCATCTTGTCGCCCGTCAGCCGGATCTTCTCAGCGTTGATGATGACGACATTGTCGCCACAATCGACATGGGGTGTGTAGTTTACTTTCGTTTTGCCTTTCAGCAACATGGCCACTTTGGCTGCCAAACGCCCAAGAACCTGGTCTTCGGCATCGATAAGCACCCAATTTTTGGTCACGGTGGCCGCGTTGGCGCTTATGGTCTTGTAACTTAACGTATTCATGCTTTCTTCCTGATTTTTAAAATGAACCTTTTTCTTCCAAAAAGGGGTGCAAAGATAAAACTATATTTCTTTCCCACAATGCAATTCCATCCTTAATCTAATAAATATTTCACTTATCCTTTATTATCTGACATATTTTTGTAATTTTATCCCTTATTTTAATACAATCATGATCCAAAGAACCCAATGGAACAGACTATCAAACCGCACTGTTTCTGCAGTACATAACCCCTTGCTGCTTATGGGAGCCGGGAGTACAGGGAAGAAAACCCTTGCCTGGCAGTTTTCCTCCCTATTCAGTGATGATATCGTAATTGACCTTGAAGCAGGTTCCGACTGTACTATATTCACCAAAGGAGAAAAATTTGACGACATACTGAAGGCAATTTTCTTTTTAAAAAACAAGGATTTAAGGCATAAACGCACCCTGATTTTCCTGCATGAAATCCAAAACTGTCCGGCGGCCTTTGCATGGTTTTTGGATTCAGCAAATGCCAGACTGCCATTTCACATCATGGCATCCTGCTCAATGAGAACCCCGATGGTTAATGCACATCTAAGTAATTTCAAGGGGAAAAAGACAGACATATTATATATACAACCCTTCACGTTTGAAGAATTTCTGAAATCCATCGGCGACGAAACAGCGCTGGAAGCATTTCAGGAGGTACCAGTCCCAGTTTATGCGTATGAAAAACTGCTGCATTATTTTCACCTGTACTCCCTGATCGGGGGGATGCCGGAAATTGTTTCAACCTATGCTGCAACCAGGCAGCTTACCGGCCTCCGCACAATATATGAGCGGCTGCTCAGTTCAATGATCCTTCAAATCAACAGGCATACAAAGGGAGTAAAGCATTGTGCCATCGTAGAGGATACCTTACAGAATTCGTTTCCCTTTGCGGCCACAAGAATAAAATTTAACCAGTTTGGCAATTCACGGCACCGGACCCGTGAAATGGGCGAAGCATTCAGGACTTTGGAACAGCACCTCCTGCTCAATCTTTTGTATCCTTCTACCAGTACCCACTTTGCTGCCAGTATGCCGGACCGCGAAAAATCTCCGCGGCTTCAGCTGCTGGATACCGGGCTGGTCAACTATTTCTCCGGCATTCAGAAAGCTTTGTTTCAATCGCAGGACATGAATGCAATTTTCGAAGGTCAAATTGCCCGCCAGGTGGTGGGTCAGGAAATTCTGGCATCACAAAGCCATGGAGACTGGGAGGGAATTCGTGGAAGCACAGTGATTTCCGAAAAATTAATTATGGAAGGGCCCCCGCTGCAACCCATTCACTTTTGGGTCAGGGATAAGGCGCAATCAACGGCCGAAGTCGACTTTGTCATACCATTCAATGACCTGCTCATTCCGGTGTCTGTAAAATCAGGAGAACCGGGCCGGCTCCGCTCCCTGCACCAGTTCATCGACCTGGCACCGCACGCCTATGCAGTCAGGCTTTATGCCGGAAAACTTGCCATTCAGCAAGCCCAGACCCTTCGCGGGAAAAAATATTATCTCCTGAGCCTCCCCTATTTTCTGGCCGGTAAGATCACAGATCACCTGAAAGGGTTTATAAGGCTGACGAACGGATAGATCGCACAGGAAGAAACCCGGAATACAACTGTCAAACCCTCCCGATACATCCTCCGGCGTTTTTTATATACCTTTGCAAACCGTTTTCAACCATTCCGGATTATGTCGATCAGTATATCAAACATCACCAAAATCTATGGCACCCAAAAAGCGCTGGATGCCGTCACACTCGAAATCATGCCCGGTGGAATTACCGGGCTGCTTGGTCCCAACGGGGCGGGGAAGAGCACCCTCATGAAGATTCTTACCTGCTTCATCCCTCCCACTTCAGGTGATGCATCGGTATGTGGCTTCGATGTGCTTGAGCAAAGTATGGAGGTAAGAAAAAAGGTTGGCTACCTTCCTGAGAATAATCCGCTTTACCTGGATCTATATGTAAAGGAGTTCCTGACATTTATTGCCGGAACCCATCAGATGAAAGGGAATATTTCCAAAAGAGTGGCGGAAATGGTTGAAATCACCGGGCTTCAATCGGAACAACATAAAAAAATCGGCGCCCTTTCCAAAGGATACCGTCAACGTGTAGGACTTGCACAGGCAATGATCCACAATCCGGAGGTGCTGATCCTGGATGAACCAACTTCAGGACTTGATCCCAATCAGTTACTTGAAATCCGACATCTGATCACCGAAGCGGGAAAAACAAAAACAGTGGTGATGTCAACCCACATCATGCAGGAGGTAGAGGCCATCTGTAACCGGGCGATCATTATTCACCAGGGAAAGATTGTTGCAGATGATACGACCGGGAACCTCCATCAAATCGTCACATCGCAGGCCATAATCAAAGTGGAATTCGGGACATCGGTCAAGCGAACGCTATTGTTGAATATCCCAGGGGTGATTGATGTTTTCCATCCGGGAGCCCCGGTTGAATCACAAGCCGGAACGTTGCTAAAAACAGGTTCAAAACAAATTCAGGAATCCAATGTCTGGCATATGGCATCAAAGCCGGAACATGATATCCGCGCAACTATTTTTCAATTCGCAGTGGATCATAAATTAACTGTTCTCTCTATGCACAGGGAGGAGCAAAAGCTTGAGGAGATTTTCCAGGAACTGACAAAAAACCAATCAAGTTAAAATATTATCCCCGTTTTTTCACCATTTAAATTTTTTACTAATTTTGCGGCCTGAATGGTGGAGAGATTTGACTGATTGCAACCACTGGAAAAAAATGCTAAAAACAATATTTCCCCCCCTTCAATCACAAATCGTAAATCATAAATCGTAAATCTAAAATCACAATCATGGGATATTTATTTACATCGGAGTCCGTATCAGAGGGGCATCCGGATAAAGTAGCCGATCAGATTTCGGATGCATTGCTTGATGAATTCATGAAATGGGACCCTGAGTCCAAAGTAGCTTGTGAAACTTTTGTTACTACCGGACTGGTTGTTTGCGGAGGTGAAGTAAAGACTCAGGGATGGGTGGATGTTCAGGAAACAGCCCGCCGTGTGGTGCGTGAAATTGGTTACACCAAAGCTGAGTACCGGTTCGATTGCGATTCATGCGGGGTAATCTCTACCATTCATGAACAATCGCCCGATATCAACCAGGGCGTTGTACGCGAAAAGAAAGAGGATCAGGGCGCTGGTGACCAGGGAATGATGTTCGGGTATGCCTGCACTGAAATGGATAACCTGATGCCCATGTCCATTGAGTTGGCTCACATCATGCTTCAGGAACTGGCCGAGATCCGTCGTGAAGGCAAGCAGATGAAATATCTCAGGCCCGACAGCAAATCACAGGTCACCATTGAGTATGATGACAACGGGAAACCGGTTCGCATCGATACCATCGTTTTAAGCACCCAACATGACGATTTTGTTCAACCCAAAGATAAATCGGCCAAGGCTGAAAAAGTGGCCGAAAAAGCCATGCAGGACAAGATCAAAGAGGATGTCCAGAAAATATTGATTCCCCGGGTAAAGAAGACCTTACCTCCCCGCATTCAAAAGCTTTTCCATGGTGATTACAAACTGCATGTGAACCCCACCGGAAAGTTTGTGATTGGCGGACCTCATGGCGACACCGGTCTTACCGGCCGCAAGATCATTGTTGATACCTATGGCGGACACGGTGCACATGGCGGAGGCGCCTTCTCCGGAAAAGATCCTTCAAAGGTAGACCGTTCCGCAGCATATGCCGCACGTCACATCGCAAAGAACATGGTCGCTGCCGGCGTTGCTGACCAGGCCCTGATCCAGGTAGCCTATGCCATCGGCGTTGCAGAGCCTGTAGGTTTATATGTCAATACATTTGGTACAGCCAAAGTAAAAGATAAAAAGGGCAACCTTCTCACCGACGGCGCCATTGCCGAAAAGATCAACAAGGTCTTTGACATGCGCCCCTATGCAATCGTTGAGCGATTTGGCCTGAAGAACCCCATTTACAAGCCTACCGCTTCATATGGACACTTTGGCCGGGATTACTACACCAGGGAGGTGGAAGTTTTCTATCCGGTAAAGGGTGCGAAACCTAAGAAAGTCAATGGAAACGGGAAAGAGGTATACCTGAAGAAGGTGGATTTCTTTGGCTGGGAAAAACTCGACTTCGTTGCCAAGGTGAAGAAGGAATTCGGCCTTTAAATGAAATCCGGTTATCTTTTTGTTTTTATCGCCTTCACATTTCTTTCGCTTTCTGTTGAGGCACAAATCAACCTGAAAACTTACACAACCGCGACCGATACATTTTATTGGAAGCGGTATACCCACATTGCGAAACCTTCAAAAATCAACCTGAAGCGGTTCACTGTTTCAGGTTCGGGTAAAATCATTGATTCATTCCTTTCAAAGCATCTTGAACAGTATCCTCAATTCACAAGCGATTCTTTGCGGAGTCTCAGTCTGAAGGATTTAAAAAAATGCCTTTATCCGGTCGAAATCAATGGTGATCAGCTCCCCGACATCATTTTCAGTGGATCCAGCGGCGGAGAGTCGGATATAGTAAGGATTTACCTGAACCGCAAAGACAGCTTCGAGCTGGTTTTTGAAGATTACCAGTATATTACACAATTCATTTGTGATCAAGGTTTTCTAAAGGAGATGCAAACCGGAGATGCCGGCTGCTGCGACGCCTATCTTTATTTTACCCGAAATTACACCATTCGTCATGACAAAGGGGAGGCAATTTTTGTTAAAGGCAAGCAAATCGTCGCCTATAAATACACAGAAGAACCATCATTTTTTTATCCTGCGGCCATGCCTTTCATATCGAGGGCTGACACCATGATGCTGAGGGCTTCGGCAGCCCGGCTCAATGAACCCTTTGATCCCCATCTTGAAACATTTGGCAACATCATTGCAAAATACCGTACACGGGCAAAGGGGAATGTCCTGGCGATCAAATCCTATGGACAGCGTAACGATTGGTATTTTGTGGAGATCTTCCCGGATGCGACTCCGGCAGCTTCCATTCTTTATGATATTGAAAAAATGCCGACTTTTATCCGTGGGTGGGTTTCCGGACAATCCATTTCACTGCAACCGGACTAACTTAGTGTTTCACAACCAGCTTTTTGGTCTGGCTGATTTTACTATCAACCACGAGAGAATAAAAATAAATTCCTTCGCTCAGGTTGGCGGTATTGATGGTGAATTTTCCACTTTCGGATGATAACTGCTCCGTTTGCACTGTTGCACCAAGCATATTTCTAAGGATGAATTTGCCAGCAGATCCGGAAGGAATCGCATAATTGAAACTCGCGCTTGGGCCGGCCGGGTTAGGATAAGCGGTTGAAAGCATCGTCTGCCTTGCAGCCTCATGCTCTATTCCCAGTGGATAAGAGGTGTATTTAACGGTTACGCTACTAGAATCGTTTATATTGGCCTCATCATAAAAGACCCAACGAACAAGGCTTTCTCCCGGTTTGAAAGGCTGAAATGCGATCTGGACATAACGTCCGTCAAAATCGGTGATCGTCTCTCCGGCTGCAATGGGCTGCGCGTTTGGTGAAATATTTACATTCGCAGGATAACAACTGCCGGCCCAGCACATGGTAGTTTCCGTAGAATCAAGCATAACCAGCTGAGATTTCTTACACAAAACATTGATCAGTTTAACGCCGATATTTTTCACATGCAGGTAGGTGACAAGTTCGGCACTGTCGGGAGATCCCATCTGAATGATGGTGGAATTGCGTGTGATAACACCATTTTTGTTGGAAAGTTCAAGGCTTTGTGCTAAGGCTGACAACGTAATTCCCGAAAGCAAAATCAGGTATAATAACCGGCTTTTCATAATTCAATGTTATTGGTTTCAATATGCAAATTTACAGATTTTTGTAGACATAATCTCATCTGATTTGATTTTTACAGATTTTTTCAGGTATAAACTGTTATCCCTGAAAAGATGACTAAGCGTTGTGCGGAATTCTCACCTCAAGCGCTCCAACGCCATAATTTGCCATTGGGGCGTCGAAAAATTCGAATCCCTTTTGTTTTTCAAGTAAATCCATGAGATTCTTCCGCAGAATCCCATTTCCCACGCCATGAATGTAGATTACCTTGCGGTAGTGATTGACAACCGCGCTATCGAGGGATTTCAGGAAAAAATTTTTCTGAAAATCGAGGATTTCAGATTTCTCCAGGTTGGAGGGATCATCCACCAGTTCATGGATATGCAGATCTACCACGGCCTCGCCGGAAGCCACCTGGTATTTGGCGATCAGCGGGTCTGCATTTCCTTCAGGCTGCCTGCGATTTACAGCCTCGGGCTGAACAGATTGCGCAACAGGCTGAAAATGTTCTGTGAGGGACAGCACCTTCACAACAATGCCCTTTTCGCCTATCATGGAGTGCTCCCTGTAATTGCCCTCTTTAAAAAATTTCTTTCCCTCAACCCTGAATTCCGAATTGAAGGGGGGCAAGACAGCGCCCGATTGCTGCTTATGAAAAAGGAATTGCATGGTTCCCTCAGTCCAGTGAGACAACTGCTCCCGGTTAATGGTATCCAGGAGCAGTTTCGAATCGGGGAAGATGCTGCCATAGTCAACACCTTCAAAATGTCCGAGTGGCGTTTTGCTGAAAATGTTATACAAGACATCGTACGAACTGTTGTTGATTAAAAAAACATCGAGCTGACCTGTTATAAGCCATTTCTGGTCATGGGGAACAAATGCCAGGTAGATATCTTCCGATTTTCGGTCTGAAGCCAGGTGAGCCGGGAGGTGACTGAGCCTTTCATCCGGCAGTTCATCAACGGCCAGTTGTTCATTTTTCAGTTCAATATTGTAATGATCCTCAAAAAAGCGTCCTGCCGCATCCTTCGAATCAATTTTTATCAATTCACTGATCATGGTCGGAATTTCAAATCCATCTTCAATCAGGATGCTGACCATGCGGCTGTCAATTATTTTTGCTACAATACCACCCCCGGAAGTGTCAAGAAATTTGACTTTATCACCAACTTTTAAATCACTCATATTGAAGAAGCTATTTGATTTAGGATTCAATTATTTGCCTGCAAAGGTAGCTGATATTTCATGATGTTAGGTCGATACCCTAAATATGAAAAAGGCTGCATATTAAAATAATTCGTAAATTGCGCCCAGTATTAACCAAAAAAAAGTCATTATGAGGAGATTTACAACCCTGTTGCTATTCATTAGTTTAGCAGCGACCACTGCATTTGGCGGTGGGTACCAGGTAAGTTTGCACAGCATGCGAAACATCGGCATGGGGCTTATCGGGACATCACTCAGCTACGATGCCAGTAGTTTATTTTACAACCCGGGTGGCGCAGCTTTTGTAAATGAAAAATGGAGTTTTTCAGGCGGTGTCAGCTTTTTAATGGCACGAACTACCTTCCAGCCAACGAATGGCATGGAGCAGGGTCATTTAGAACATAAATTGAATACTCCGCTTTATTTTTATGCAGCATTTAAACCAACTGCCAACCTGAGTATTGGCATCGCAGTAAATACCCCTTATGGAAATGGGCTTTCATGGGGTGAAAACTGGCAGGGACGTTACCTGATCCAGGATCTGTCATTCAGGGCATTTACTTTTCAGCCTACCGTATCGTATAAATTCAAAGATATCGTAGGTATTGGCGTTGGGCTGGTGTATGCTTATGGATCTGTTGATATGAACAAGGCCATCCCCCTGCAGGGAGCATTTGGTGACGGCACATTAAATATAAACGGCAGTACGGGCAAATTCGGGTTCAACGCCGGGATTATGGTTCATCCGGTTAAAGGATTGAGCCTTGGCCTCGATTATCGTTCCAAGATAGAGATGAGTGTAAAAGGAGCCAATGCAGATTTTACTGTTCCCCTCTCCCTGAGTGCGATGTTCCCGGATAACAAAGTGGATGTTATGTTGCCTTTGCCGGGAAACCTCGACTTTGGTGCCTCTTATGAATTTGGAAAAAATAAACAATGGATGGTTGGTATGAATCTCTGTTATGTTTTCTGGAATACCTATGATTCACTGGTATTCAATTTTGAAACCAAAACATCGGCTGTCGGCCGTACAGCCACACCAGCTTTGTATGAAAGCAAGCTGATTACACGCGTTGGCGCCCAGTATAAGATGAGCGAACTCCTTACCATCAGGCTTGGCGGATATTATGATCCGACTCCGGTAAAGGATGATTATCTCAATCCCCAAACCCCGAGTATGAACCAGATCGGGATGACCTGCGGAATTTCTTTGTACCCGACCAAAGGGCTCAGCATTGATGCTGCATTCCTTTACATCATGGGTATGAAAAGAACCGGCACGTTTGCACCGGATAATTTTGCCGGAACATACAGTACTGCTGTGTACAGCCCCGGAATTGGTTTAACCTACAATTTTTAACCTTTAATACACGAACATTATGAAAAAAATTCTTTTCATTATATTGTCTTTGGCCCTTTTTACCGCGTGCGAGCGAAAAATTGATGAATTCGCTGCTACAGCAAACGGCCTTGACTTCTCAAATTTTGTTTCAGTAGGAAATTCAATGGTGGCAGGTTATGCTGATGGTGCGATTTACATGAGCGGCCAGGAAAACTCGATTCCGAACATTATGGCCGAGCAATTTCAATATGTAGGTGGTGGCGCTTTCAGACAACCCATGATTGGCACCGAAGATGGAGTTGGATTTCAAGCAATTCCCGGAGGAATCTATTGTTTCACCAAAATGGGTCTCAAGATTGTTCCAGACAAAGATTGTGAAGGTAAACTGGTTGGAACAGCCTCACTGAAACCAGGGTTTGTTTCCAATCCCGACCAGGCTACTTTGTTGCAGCAACTTTTTGCCCCGCCCACTGTTACCGGGCCTTACAACAATATGGGCGTTCCCGGATTACAACTCCAGGCAGCCTTTTTTCCCGGTTACGCTTATTACAACCCGTTTTTTGCCAGGATGGCAACAGCCGCTGCTTCCTCTTCGGTCATTGGTGATGCCATGGCCCAGAAGCCAACCTTCTTCATGATGTGGCTTGGCGACAATGATGCGCTTTCCTCTGCATTGGCCGGAACCGACCTATTGCTCACACCCGCAGATACCTTTGCCAAATATTATCCCATGGCAACCGGCGCCCTGCTTGCTTCCGGCAAGAGTCCGAAAGGCGTTGTGGCTACCATCCCCGATGTTACTACGATCCCGTTTTTTACAACGATCTCAAAGGCGCTTCCCTGGAATGGTGTAACACTTACTGCTGAGCAGGCTGCAGGGTTGAACACGCTGTATACCATGTATCAGCATCCTGAAATTGTATGGAAAGCTGGACAGAATCCTTTTGTTTATGTAAAGAACGACGGGAGCTGGGCCCAGATGCAGGCAGGCGATCTGTTTTTACTGACCCTCCCCACCGATTCAGTCAAATGCAAAGGAATGGGCATTGCCGATCAATCTATCACGCCGATTCCCCGCCCCTACCCGATACCGGGAAAATTTGTACTCGATGGTGCTGAACAGGCTAAAATCAAAGTCGCTATCGATCAATACAACGTTATTATCAAAGGAACCGCGACTGCCCAAAATTTAGCCGTTGCCGATATGAATACCTATTTGAAATCATTTGCTACCGGAATGGTATTCGATGGTATCAAAGTAAGCACAACCTTTGTAACAGGAGGTCTGTTTTCGACCGATGGTGTGCACCTCAATCCAAGAGGTTGCTCAATCGCGGCCAACTATATGATTCAGGCGATCAATTCAAAATATGGCAGCAACATTCCCCAGGCGAATGTAACCAGCTACCTGGGATTGGTTTTCCCGTAAACCAAAACCACATTCTGAATTCAGAAAAAAGTCGTTTTCAAAGAATTTTGAAAACGACTTTTTTCTTTATCATGTAGCCAGAATTAAATTATTGTTTTTTCAGGAACCGAACCATTTTTAACACGGCCTTCCCCCGGTGGCTTATGCCGTTTTTCAGATAGGCAGGCATTTCGGCGAAGGTTTGCCGGTAGCCATCGGGAAGGAATACCGGATCATATCCAAAGCCGTCCGAACCTTGTCTTTCTTTCGTAATAATGCCGTCAACCCTCCCTTCGAACAGGTACTCGCTGCCATCCATAATCAGGCAGATGGAGCAGCGAAAACATGCTTTGCGGTTTTCAATACCTGACAATTCCATCAGAATTTTGTCGATGTTGTCATCAAAACTGCAGCCTTCGCCGGCATACCGGGCCGAATAGACCCCCGGACGGCCATCCAGTGCATTGATTTCCAAGCCAGTATCATCAGCAAAACAATTCATCCCCGTCGTTTCCCTGATAAACCGGGCCTTTTGGGCAGCATTTCCTTCAATGGTTTCCTGAGTTTCAGGAATTTCAACATCAAGGTTTACATCCTTCAGACTCAAAATTTTAAAATTATTTCCAAGAATTTCCTGGATTTCCCGGAGTTTATGGATGTTATTTGTGGCAAAGAGAAGATCGGACATGACGAATTACGAATTACGAATGACGAATGACGAATGACCAATGGCCAATGACGAATGACCAATGACCAATGACGAATGACCAATGACGAATGACCAATGACTAATGACTAATGACCAATGACTAATTGACTAATGCCTATTGCCTACTGCCTATTGCCTAATGCCTATTGCCTACTGCCTACTGCCTATTGCCTATTGCCTATTGCCTACTGCCTATTGCCTATCCTTCCATCTCCTCCTCAATGAGCCTTGTTATCAGTTCGGTGAAGCTCCAGCCATGGGCGAGGGACATTTTTGGGACAATGCTGGCGGCAGATAGTCCGGGGACGGTATTCACTTCCAGAAAATAAAATGCTGTTCCTGTAAAGATATAATCGAAGCGAACAACCCCTTTACAATTAAGTTTTTCATAGAGTAAACTGGAAATCTCCTGGCATTTTTCAAAATATAGCCGGGGAACATTTGCTGGCACGACTTCATCGGCCATCCCTTTTTTATATTTGGCCTCAAAATCAAAATACTCCTTTTTCGGGATAATCTCTGTTACAGGAAACGTGACGATTTTGCCCTTTGTTCTGATAACACCGCATGTGAGTTCCCGGCCTGAAACGAATTCTTCAACCAGGATCTCCGAATCTTCCCTAAACGCTTTGATCAGGGCGGGCTTCAATTCCTTTTTCAGATTTACCTTCGACATTCCCACGCTGGAACCACCGTTGTTGGGCTTAACAAAAACCGGAAGGGACAATTCCCTGAGGATTTGATCGGAATTATCGGGACTGTCATGGAACAGGTGGATCGATTTTGCCGTTTTGATCCCGGAGGAGGCCACGACCTCTTTGCAAAATCCCTTATTAAATGTCAGTGCAGAAGTTGTAACATCACAGGATGTATATTGGATTCCCATCATATCGAGATACCCCTGCAATTTACCGTTTTCCCCGGGAGTGCCATGAATCGCATTGAAAACGATATCAAACCGGATTTTCCGTTTTCCAATCGTCAGGCTGAAATCATTCTTATCCACTGGAAACTTCTTCCTGCCGATGCGGTAATTCCAGTCTCTCCCCCGGATCTCGATCAGGAATGGCCGGAACAATTCACGGTTCATATTTAATTCGACCTGTTTCCCGCTTTTGATGGAGATTCCGTATTCACCTGAATCGCCTCCTGCAACAATGGCAACATTCAACATACTGAACAAATTTTTGAGGAACAAAAGTAGTACAAAAATTTTGCTCCTTGCGCAAAATTCAATTTTTCCGTAAGTTTGTTGAATCTTTAGGAAAATACAATAAAACAGTCGTTTTCAGGTTATTTATTTAAACCGCGGATGGATTTTTTTCGATTCCTTTTTTCCAGGAAATTTCTCAAGCATCTCCTCATCGCGATCGGGATTACCGTCGTATTGGTGTGGACGACCCTTCAATCGCTATCCTGGTATACAAAACACAACGACCACCTGATTGTTCCCGATTTCCGGGGGTTATACATCCAGGAAGTTCTTGGAAATCCTGAAAACAGGAATTACCAGTTCTCCGTGGTTGATTCCATTTTTGATGCAGACAAGCCCAGTGGTTCTATTTTATCACAGGACCCCTATCCCGGATCCAAAGTAAAGAAAAACCGAATGCTCTATCTGACAATAACCACCATGGTTCCTGAAAAGACCACCATGCCTGACCTGCGTGATCTTACCCTACGCCAGGCACAAACCATGTTGGAGTCAGCCGGACTTAAACTGGGAAGACTTTTATATATCAGGTCGTTTGATGAAGATGCCGTCCAAAATCAGCTTTTTAAAGGCAGATCCATTATGGCAGGCGCCGAGATCGATAAAGGTTCAGTAATTGATTTGACCGTGGGAATGGGCGCAAAAGCCTCAGAGGCCAGCCTGGATTCACTGGGAGCAGACAGTATTATGGGAGCAAACAATATTAATTGAATATCGTAAATCGTAAATCGTTTATAATGCGCTTATTTATAATTTTAACTCTTTTTCTGTTCACCGGAGTCGCAGGGTTTGCCCAGGAGATACTGACGGGGTTACAAGTAAATCCCATGGTGAAAGCCAAAGCAATGGAGTTGACCCGGATTAAATCCGGCATGGTTGACAATCAAATGCAGGGGAATGACTACTTAAATGCCGTTTCAGATACAATCCCCATTCCCATGCCGTTTTTTGATGATTTTTCTGCGAATGGGGTCTTTCCATCCTCCCTGCGCTGGATTGATCATTTTGCATTTGAAAACGATGACCTTCCTGTATTTCCGATCAATATTGGCGCCATGACGCTTGATGCGATCAACGACTCCGGGAACATGTATCCTGAAGCCGTGCCTGGTCCATCGGCCTTCATTGCCGATCATCTCACCTCACGTTATATCAGGCTTGATTCCACCTTTGCCCCTATTCCCAGAACACTAACTCCTGCCGATTCCGTCTATCTTAGTTTTTTCTATCAACCCCAGGGCCGGGGAAGGCCTCCTCAAAAGGCCGATTCACTGATTTTACAATTCCTGGCCGTTCCTGCGCATGACAGCCTTATCCCCGGGGGATCTATTCGGGTTCCCGATTCATGGGCAAAAGTCTGGTTTGCCAATGGAATGGCGCTCGATTCCTTTTATTTAAGAACAAATAAATGGTTTGTACAGGTTATGATTCCTGTTACCGACCCCCGCTATTTCACGAATAAATTCCGTTTTCGCTTTTTCAACTATGTAAGCCTGGCAAGTGAGGCGGAGCCAAGCTGGCAAAGCAATACCGACCAATGGAATATTGACAATGTATATCTCAACTCGGGACGTACACAAAACGATACCCTCTATCCGGAGCTTCGATTCATCTATCGGCCTCCATCTTTGTTAAAAAGGTATGAATCCATGCCATATCCGCAATACAGCGATGATCCGACCAATGAGATGCGCGACACCCTCGATATCCTGATGAGTAACCGGGATGTCATCGACCACATGTCCTCCTACAATTATTTTGTGACCGAACCCGATGGCAGTTTTTCGAAATCCTACAGTGGGGGGAATTACGACATTCAACCCTATTCGGTAACTCCTTACGTAACCTGGCAGAAATTTGCTCATCCCGAAGTGCCTTTTTTAATTCCGATAAATCAGACCGACAGCGCCACCTTTCTGGTGAAGCATGTGGTGAGGGATATAACCCCTGGATCTGTGATTGGCGACACGATGGTATCCTATCAGAAGTTGTATAATTATTTCGCCTATGATGATGGAACACCTGAGGCCAGTTACGGACTAACACCTGCCGGGTCGCAACTAGCCTATCGGTTCAGACTAAATAAATCGCCCGATACACTTCGCGCTGTCAGGATGTATTTTAATAAGACGCTTGGCTATGTAAGTCAGCAGTTTTTCTATTTATGTATCTGGAATGACAATTCCGGAAAACCCGGCGACACCATTTATTCAGACCTGGTATTTCCAAGGTATGCTGATAGTCTGAACAAGTTTGTTACCTATCACATTTATCCGCCACTTCGAATCACCGGGACCTTTTACGTGGGCTGGGTTCAAACCACCGGAGATAATTTATCCATCGGTTTCGATCGTTACAACAATAGCCAGAACGAAATTTTCTATAACTCAACCGGTGTGTGGAATAATTCGGCCTTTACCGGATCGTTGATGATCAGGCCTGTTGTTGGAAAGCCCATTCCACTTGGGATTGGAGATATCGCGCCCAGGGAATTGAAAATTACGCTCTTTCCAAATCCTTGTCCGCAAAGCGTTATCCATGTGCGTATACCGGATAACCTTCAAAATACCTTTGTTTCAGAATCAGCTACCCTCACTGTTTCAGATATTGTTGGCCGTGTCAGGATGACAACCACCTTCAGGAATGAAATAGATGTTGCCGCCTTGCGCAGTGGAATCTATTTCCTTGAACTTAAAGACCGGTCGGGAATCCGCCTTGGCACAGCAAAATTTATTATTTCACGGTAAGTATCCATATACCTGTGCACTATTTTGGCAGCACATTTAAACCCTGATAATACGAATACACCAAAGGAACAAAACGGCCATTGTGGCGAGGTGCCTGAGCTCATCGAAAAAGATGAAATCCGGGAGGAATCAAATGATTTATTTGAACATTTCAGGTTTGTCGTCGACCGGAAACAGAGCCCGTTGCGGATTGACAAGTACCTCATGGCTAAGATTGAACATGCATCCAGAAACAGGATACAGAATTCGGCCCGTGCAGGGAATATACTGGTGAATGGGGTGGTGATCAAATCCAACTACAAAATAAAGCCACGAGATGTTATTTCCATCGTGCTTGCTTATCCGCCCCGCGATACGGAAGTTTATCCGGAAAACATCCCTATAAATGTTGTATATGAAGATGATGACATCATCGTTGTAAACAAGGCGCCGGGGATGGTTGTACATCCCGGGCACGGTAACTTTAGCGGGACACTTCAAAATGCGCTGTTGTTTCATTTACAGGAAAACAAACCTGGGGATCCGGATTCAAAACCATTCCTGGTTCACCGGATCGATAAAGATACAAGCGGGATCATGCTGATTGCTAAAAATGAAATGGCACAGACCAAGATAGCAAAACAGTTTTTCGACCACACCATCGATCGTGCCTATGTTGCCCTTGTTTGGGGAAATATCGACCATGATGAAGGCACCGTTGATGCGCCTATTGGGCGTGATATCCGGAACCGCCTTGTTCAGGCCGTAATCGATGATCCGGAAAAGGGCCGTCATGCTGTAACACATTACCATGTACTCGAGCGGTTTGGTTATGTAACCCTCGTGGAATGCAGACTTGAAACAGGCCGGACACATCAGATCCGTGTTCATTTCAAGCACATCGGACATCCCTTGTTCAATGATGAAAGCTATGGCGGCGCTGAAATCCTGAAAGGCACAACCTTTACCAAATACAAACAATTTGTACAAAACTGTTTTAAAATATTGCCCCGGCAGGCATTGCATGCCAAGTCACTTGGTTTTATTCACCCATCAACCAGGCAGTTCATTCATTTCGATTCTGACCATCCTGATGACCTGCAATCGGTAATTGAAAAATGGCGGCAATATTGCAGTTATAAAAATCTGGATGAATCATCAATACCGGAATTATGAAAACACTGATCCGTTATCTTGCATCCATCTACTTTTGGTTAGAACTCTATCTGGTATCTGCCGCCATGTTCCCCTTTATGACCCTGGTGTTTTTGCTGACTTTTCCATTTGATAAACGCCTCTATATTTTACATAAGTGCACTTGTATTTGGGCATTTACCGTACTGAATATCAATCCCATGTGGAGGATAAAAGTGACAGGTCGTGAAAAAATAGATCCCAAACAGACCTATGTGATGGTATCAAATCACCAGTCGGGGGCAGACATCATTGTACTTTTCCTGCTTTGGGCTCATTTTAAATGGGTTGCCAAGACATCCCTCTTTTATTACCCATTTATCGGCTGGACCATGTGGCTAAACCGTTACATCGCACTCGACCGCGTTAAGGGAAGCAGCATGCGTAAGATGATTTCTGATGCAGCGCGAACCATCGAAGCAGGAAACTCCGTGATGATTTTTCCTGAGGGAACACGCTCAAAAGATGGAAAAATCCAGCATTTTAAAACCGGAGCGTTCCACATTGCCCTCAGCAACAAGACACCCATTCTGCCCATCGCCATCAAAGGCACATCAAAGGCGATCCGTAAGGGTGGATTTATTGTCAATAAGAATTTCGAAATCCAGGCCAAGGTGCTCGACCCTATTTCCTACGAATCATTTAAGGATCTTGATTCAAAGCAGGTTGCGAATAAAGTGCATGAAATTCTCAGGAGAGAACTTTTAGCATAGTCATGCTTTCATCTCCTGATAATAGGAGTCCCGCTCAACGGGTGTTCGTTTTCCCTCCGTAATCATTGCAATCATTTGCGAAACAGTCATGGCCGGATTTTGATCCTCTGCTCCGGCCAGGGAATATATTTGGGTAGAATCATTGATGGTACCATCCATGTCATCAACGCCAAACGACATCGAAATTTGCGCCAGTTTCCGGCCAACAGCCGGCCAGTATGCTTTCAAATGGGGAAAGTTGTCAAGGTAAATCCGTGCGACTGCATACATTTTCATATCTTCCACTACTGAAACTTCAGCAATATCGGACATTTCATTGTTTCTGTTTCGAAATTTCAACGGGATGAATGCATTGAAACCTCCCGTCCGGTCCTGAAGCTGCCGCAGGCGCTCCAGGTGATCGATACGGTGAAGGTAGGTTTCAAGATGACCGTAAAGCATCGTTGCATTGGAGGGAATACCAATACGATGCGCTGTTTCATGAATTTCAAGCCATCTATTGGAGGATGATTTCATGCCACAGATGTTTTCGCGGATGGTCTCGTCAAAGATTTCAGCTCCTCCGCCAGGAATTGAACCGAGCCCGCACGATTTCAGATATTCCAATCCCTCGCTGATTTTCATTGCAGATTTTTCAATCATATAATCTAATTCAACAGCTGAATAGGCCTTCACATGCAGCCCGGGGCGGAGAGCCTTAATTTTTCTGAGCAGGTCGCCATAATAATAAATGTCGCGGTCGGGATGAACGGCCCCTGTTATATGCAATTCCAAAACGGTGTCATCCTGCAACTTGACCTTTTCAAGTATCTCATCTACACTAAGTTCCCATTTATTCGGGCTAAAATGATGCGAATAGGAGCAGAATTTGCACTTGTTGACACAGATATTGGTGGGTTCGATGTGAAAATTACGGATATAATAGGCGTTGGTCCCGTTATTTCTGGTTCTGACCATATCGGCCAGGAGTCCTAGGAGCCCCAGTTCAGCCTGCTCAAAAAGCGCTATCCCATCATCCGGAGAAATTCGCTCCCCAACAGATACTTTTCGGGCGATCTCCTTCAGAACATTTGGCTTGTCAATATAGTGCAGAATTTTCTTATCACTGGTTCCGGTAGTCATGAATTATTGTTTAACGATTTTTCGCATCACCCTCCGCTCGCCATCGCCGATGCTGATCAGATACATTCCTCTGGTCAATCCTGCCATGTCAATATGGCTTTCGCGGTTCTGTAGTGCATTTAATTCCATGGTCAGCAGGGCGCGGCCCCAAAGATCATAAAGGACAACCTGAACATTTCCATCCTTTCCCAGGGTGTTCCTGATATGCAACTGATCGAAAACGGGATTCGGATAGAGGGTGATCCGATCCTGCATTTCCTGTTCATCAACTGAAAGTGCCCAGCCATTTAATGCCATGACGCCTGATTTGATCGGATCAAGCCATGGTTCAAGTTGTTTTGTGGGTTCTGAGCCGTTTTGATTCCAATGAAAGGAAAACATTCCATAATAATCGGGTAATCCGAGTGCGACTGAATCGCAGGAGGAGTCTCCACCGGTCAGGGTGCCGACCAATCTTCTTCCCGTGTCAAAAATCGGGGAACCTGACGATCCGCCTTCTGTTGTTCCATATCCGTGGGTGGTGGCTGACCAGTAAACTTTCCAGTGTGCCTGATCCGGATTCCCGGGATAGTTTGATCGCTGCAGCGGCGCTGTATAGGTCGAAATTTTTTTGATATCTCCCTGTGGGTGATGGATACTTACACCTGATGAACTCGGCGTTTCATCGCGACTCCATCCATTGAAATACACATTGTATGAATCGGGAATGGTAGAATTCAGCAGCACCATATAAAAATCGGAACCGGTATATCCGTTGCCTCCGCTGCGTGATACGAGGGTGGCGCCGGTGATGGATTTCAAAGAGGGTTCAGCGGTGGGATTCGGACAGTCGGAGCTCTCATAGTTAAAATAAAAGATCCACTTGCTGAGATCCGTTTCCGTGGCTGAACCGCCGCAATGATCGGCCGTAAGAATGTAGGGCTTCCCGTCATTCAGGGTATTGTTCACCAGTGAACCGGTACACCATGAAATGGAGGTTCCCTTCTTTACCTCAATCCGGGCAACGCCCCGTTTTTGGGTAGCCCATTGGGCGCCTTCGCTACAGTTGACATTGACCATGCATTTGCCCGCTGAGCCAAATCCGGTTTTAAGAGATGTGTATTCCGCAACCCCCCGGTAAGCATAGGCCACTTCGGAAATATGAATTAAGGGAGGTTCCAATCCGTCGGGGGTGTTGTATTCAAGCGTAAGCTGATCGCCGTATATCAACCCGGTGGCAAAGGTGAACAGGCTATTGTTGTTCAATGAGGTAAATGCACCAAGCCATTGTGTCCGGTTTGGATTGTACACAAAGAGTTTTCCCCCTTCAGGAATTTGAAACTGATCAAAATACAGGGTTATTGCAAGCGCCCCGGGCGATGTCAAACTCAGCCGCCAGATATTTGTTCCATCCTTTGCTCTTTCCCATAATCCGGAAGAATCAATACCGAGACTGACCGGCAGGTTAACGGCAAAGCGGTATGGAAGCGGGTTTTGTTCATCTTCACGCGCCAGAACATCCATTTCAGGCGGGGTCAATGTCACTATATCCCGTTCGACTGGGGGCATGGAGAGTGCAAAACTTCGCGGAATGCCACCCTGGCTTAATTGGGCTGAAACTTTGTTGGGGAACAAGGCCGCATAAAAGAAAAACAAAATCAGTATAAAACGAAAGCCTTGGCTCATCCCTGTTGGTTGGTTAATTGATTATTGAAACTTTGCAGGTCAACTCCGCTGTGCCGTTACCCATTCTCAGGATATACATCCCGGGAGCCACGTCGCGTATATCCAGTGTTACTGCATCAGACATTAAAACCCTATCCCATACCCTGATCTCTCTCCCCAGGGCATTGATCAACCCGATTCGCCAGGTCTGCCCCCTTGACTGCCCATATTTCAGGGTTAACTGATCTTTGGTAGGATTCGGAAAAACGGTAGGATGTTCCATCCGCTTCACTTCGCCAATACCCACCGTGGATTCGATTAAAATATCATCGAGCATGAAGATAAACCCATTGTCGGTAATGCACTGGATGCCAATGTAGACCTCCCTGTTGGTATACGCTGACAGGTCGTAACTGCGCTTTGTCCAGTCATTGGGAGCGCTATCAGCCACTGCATTCACAGGAATAAAGCTGGACGGTTTCAGATCAGTCACAGAAACTGCCACATGGTATTTCTCATAGCCATAAAACGGATTATAGGTTTGCACCCAAAATTCGATGCGTGGATTGACACCAAGGCTCATCCTGGGTGTTATAAACCATTTATTATTTGGATTATACGGGGGTGGGGATGAAAAGCTACACCCAAGTTTCTGCCCCGATCGCGGCAGCAGGCTGGTCATGGGCGGCGTGGTGGTTGAAGGGTTAAAGCATATGTAAGCCATCGGCTCATTGGTGTGGGGGAATATGTATGGGAGGCCGCTTGGCTGGTCAATTCCATAGGTATTTCCACCCTTCACATCCATGGTCGTCCAGGGCCTAAAATCGAGCGTAAAGTCGGTAAGTGATTCAAAATCCATGGAGAGTGAAGAGGGGAAATCGGTCACGGTAAGGTACCCATCCTTTGTAATTGAATCTGATGATGTTCCATTGCCGGCCTTCAGTTTAACAGGGTATTTGCCGGGAGCTGAATATTTGATCCCGGAGGGATTTTGCAGTGCAGAAAATGCCGGTGTGGCCCCGGTGAACGTCCAGCTCCATGAGGTAGGGATTCCCGCAGATTGATCAGAAAAACTTACAGCCTCCCCTATTTTTACTGCGGTTTTATCTGAAGAAAAATCGGCTACAACCGTCAATGATCCTTCTGCCTTCAGCTCCAGATCATCAATCATCATCAAAAAGTGATCGTTGGAAACGCAATGTATGGCTACAAAAATTTTCTGATTGTTAAAATTATTCAGGTTGAAGCTCTTTTTTACCCAGGTGGTTGTCGTATGCAACGTGTCTGTCCCGCTTATGGAGGTAAAACTTCCGGGATTGTTATCCGTGGTTGAAACAGCCACCTGGTAATCATCAACCTTGTAAGTGTCGTTGTACGATTTTATCCAGAAGGAAAAGCTGCCATTCATTCCCAGCTGAACCTGCGGGGAGATGAACCAGTCATCATTCCGAGGCGGGTTAGAGGAAAAGCAGGCTCCGAAACGGTTTCCCGAATGCGCTTGTATGGCTTGGTCAGTAGCCATAGAAGGAGTAACCAGCGCCGGGTTAAAACAGAGGAATGCCATTGGCTCCTCCTGATGAGGGAACGCATGGCTCAAAATACCATAGGTGTCATGCTTATCAACATCGTTTACCGTCCACTCATTGAAGGCAAGCGAGAAGTCAGGGAGATTTTCAAAGTCCATGACATAGTTCGTAAGCACCGGCCTTACAAGGGTATCCCCTGTTGCAGAAACCCCGCTTGTTAGGGCAAGCAATTGAAATACAAGCAGCAACTGCGAGATCAATAAAAATAGTCTCAACTTCATGGGCAAGACAAACCGTTAAGTACGCTTGTTTGGTAATTCCAGTCCATAGTTTTTAAGCCGGTCTTCCCGCCGCAGCAGAAAACCAAGAAAAATAGCGGCCACACCCAGGCTGGAAAAGACAAGCATGGGAACGGTATAGTCATAAACTGCCGTCGTATCCCCATTCTGAATGGCTTCGGCAACACCCGGGTTGACCATTTCAATGATGACCCCGATCAGCCAGGGGAAGAACATCAGTCCAATGTTCTGAATCCAGAACACAAGTGCATAGGCTGATCCGAGATACCGCTCCTCCACAATTTTAGGAACCGAAGGCCACATGGAGGCAGGGACAAGGGAGAAGGCGATACCCAGCACGATGATGGCAATGATGGCCAGGGCCATGCTGTTGGGCAGAAATGCAAATGAAAGATGGGCCAGGGTAAGCAATACCGCGCCAAAAATCATAATGGTGGCTCCTTTCCCTTTTTTGTCAAGGAAATACCCGATGATGGGTGTAAGCAGAATGGTGCCGATGGGAAGGAGGCCGGAGATTTTACCGGCAATATGTGCATCAACGCCCAACTTCGACTGCATCATGTGTACTGCATATTTCAGGAAAGGGAAAACACCGGAATAAAAAAGGACACACAAAAGGGAAATCAGAATGAATCCACGGTTTGTAATGATTTTCGCAAGATCCTTTAAATGGAATTCTTCGGTAGGATCTGCTCCGGGGCCTGCATTGCCTGTTTGTTTATCCAGCTTTTTATCCATGAATGTGTACATCAGGAAGGTCAGGAATCCAATGCAGATCAATGAAACCCCAACATAAACGGGATTCAGTACATTGCCGGTCCTGATACCATCAACCATCTTTTCACCTGCCATGTCGGCAGAAAAGAAAAAGGCAACAGATGCGCCCAACCGGGCCGTTGCAAGCTGCATCCCCATGGCCAGGGCCATCTCTTTCCCTTTAAACCACTTGACAACTGTGCGTGAGGTGGTTATCCCCGCCATTTCAACACCAATGCCAAAAATTCCATACCCCAGGGCCGCTAACTTTGCAGTGGCTGGCATGGATGTCCAAAAAGAGTTGAAAAAATCAAAGCCGAATCCACCTTCATAAAAATAGGGAGAGAGACCGTACAATTTGATCATTCCACCAAAAAGCATCACCACGGTGGCCGTGAGACCTGTAAAACGGATTCCCATTTTATCAAGAATGATCCCTGAGATAATTAAAAAACCAAGCACATTGAGCATGTACTCCGAACCGGAGAAAAAGCCGTAGTTGCTGGGTGTCCAGGCATAGGGCTTGATTTCAAGCAATGATTCAAGCGGGGCAATCATGTCAACAAAATAATAGGCCGACAACATGGTAAATGAGATCAGGGCCAGTGCAGACCATCGTACAGCCTTGGAATCACTCAGGAGCTTTTGAATTTTTTCAGTCATAAAGGGGGGTGGAATTAAATGATCAATAATGTAAATCAGCCACAAAGCTAAAAAATATTTGGGTTCAAACATTACAATCCGGGATTCTCAGGAGAAAAACCTAATTTTGTGAAAAAGCTATTTTTATGCATTTTCTCATAGTCTCTGCCACCACGATGGAGATCAGGCCATTTCTTGAGGGGTTGCCCCTGATTGAAAAACAGAATGAGTACCTTTCGCGTTATCAATTGAAAAACAGCATCATTGATATCCTAATAACAGGGGTAGGCATGGTCCCGACAGCCTACTTTCTCGGCAAACAGCTTGAAAGGCAGCGCTACGACCTGATTATCAATGCGGGGATTGCAGGAACGTTTAACAGGGAACTGCCGCTCGGAACAGTTGTCAATGTCGTTGAGGACTGTGTTCCCGAATTGGGAGCGGAGGACGTCGACCAATTCCTGTCAATTTTCGAACTTGGCCTGGCTGATCCGGATTCACCCCCCTACCTTCATGGGAAATTGGTGAATGACATTTTGGAAAAGGATCTAGGGATCAACCTGGAAATTATCAGAAATCTTCCAAAGGTTAATGGAATCACATCAAACACCATCAGGGGCAATGCGGAAAGCATTATTCGGATCAGAAAAATCGCCAAGGTTGATTTGGAAAGCATGGAAGGGGCGGCCTTTTTCTATGCCTGCTTATCCGCTGGTGTTCCCTGTCTTCAAATCCGGGCAATTTCAAACCTGGTCGAGGAGCGGAATAAAACACATTGGAAACTCCCCCTTGCTTTGAAAAATCTGAACAAACTGCTTATGGAATGTGTTAACTCCCAATGATAAATTCAAACTCCATGTTAACGATCGGTATCTCTCCATGCCCCAACGACACCTTTATTTTTGATGCGATCTTTCACCAAAGAATCGACCTGGAAGGATTACAATTTGAGTTCAGGTTTCATGATGTTGAAACGCTCAACCATAAGGCCATGTCAGTTGATTTAGACGTGATCAAGGTGAGCTTCTTTACCTATTTGCTGCTGCGGCAGAAATTTGAGTTGCTTGAGTCAGGAAGCGCCATGGGATTTGGCACCGGACCTTTACTCATCAGTAAAAATGAATATACCCACGAAGACCTTCCCCATCTTACGGTAGCCATTCCCGGCCATTTTACCACGGCACATATGCTGTTCCGGATGTTCGCACCGAGCGTGAAAAAAAAAGAATTCATGTTGTTTTCCGAAATAGAAGATGCCATTCTCAGGGGAGAGGTTGATGCCGGTGTGATCATCCATGAGAATCGTTTCACCTATGAAAAGAGAGGATTAAAAAAAATCGTTGACCTTGGCAGTCACTGGGAGAAACTTACCGGAGCCCCCATCCCGCTGGGTGGCATTGTTGCCCGGAAAGGACTGGGAGCCGATACCATCGAAAAGCTCAACCGCATCATGCATCGCAGTGTGAAATTTGCATTGGAACACCCCGAGGTGGCCATGCCTTTTGTGAAACAACATGCTCAGGAGATGGCTGAAGATGTGATGAAAAAACACATTCAGCTGTATGTCAATGAAAATACACTTAAAATCGGAACAGAAGGAAAGGCAGCCATTAAAAAACTTCAAGAGATCGCCAGCGAAATGGGGCTTCTGAGACAATCGAATCTGAAATCTGAATCAATCGAACAAGCGCTCCGATCTGCTATTCTGCAAGGCAGAATACGAAAGGAGGATACTGCAACGATCTTTTATGATCTCACATTTCTTGAAGAACGCATTCGCTACCTCACCTCATGCTTCCCTCCCGCCACCCTGCATGGATTGGCCATTAAAGCGAATCCCCTATTGCGGATCATGGAACATGTCAGGGGGGTTTCCCCCAACATCGGGGTTGAGGCAGCATCGATTGGAGAGGTATCGCTGGCGCTGCAGGCAGGTTACCGGCCCGACCAGATTGTTTACGATTCTCCTGTAAAAACATTGGCTGATCTGGAGTTTGCGCTGAAAACCGGCATCCATATCAACATGGATAATCTTTCAGAACTTGAACGGGTAGATAAAATACGGAATGAAACAAGTACAACTGGTGCGGGTAAGTTGGGAGCCTCACAGGAAAGCACCTCTACAATCGGGCTCAGAATAAATCCGCAGGTTGGTTTGGGAACCATTCAGGAATCAAGCGTAGCGGGTGAATATTCCAAATTTGGTGTTGCAATAAAGAATAACCGGAAGGAACTTGAACATGTGTTCCTCACCTACCCCTGGCTCACGGGAGTCCACCTGCATGTAGGTTCACAGGGATGTCCCCTGGGTATGCTGGCCGAAGGAATCGGCCTGTTGTACGATTTCGCCCAGGAGATGAACGAACGGCGCAGTGAAAAGGGGTTCCCTCACATCTCAATCTTTGATATCGGCGGCGGACTGCCCGTTTCTTATCATTCAGATACGACGCCACCATTGATGGAAGATTACGTCACTGAAATCCTAAAGCGGGCACCGAAATTATTTGATTCTTTCAGGGTGATCACTGAATTTGGCCGTTGGAGCTATACCAATGCCGGCTGGACGGTCAGTCGGGTTGAATACGTGAAACACGACCCCGGCATCAATACAGCCATGCTCCATGTGGGGGCAGACCTGTTTGTAAGGGAGTGTCTGAATCCAAGAGACTGGCCACATGAATACAGCGTGTTTGATCAGGCCGGAAACCTTAGGCAAGGCTGCGACGAGCACCCCTATAACCTGGCCGGGCCGCTTTGTTTTTCAGGGGATATCCTGGCCAAAGGGGTCATCCTTCCTGAAATAAAAGAGGGTGATTACCTGGTGATACGCGACAGCGGCGGATATACCTTTAGCATGTGGTCGCGCTACAACAGCCGCCAAACACCCAGGATTTTAGGATATTACAATGATGGTGAGCGTTTTGACCTATTGAAAGAGCGCGAAAGTCTGGAGGAACTTCACAGGTTTTGGAAGTGAACGCATAATCGTGACGCGTGACAGAAAAGCGTGACGCGTGACGCGTGACGGGAATGCTTCTGCTTATGTTCCCCGTTCCCCGGCGAACTGATCATCCCTATTCTTAAACAACACATTAAACGTGGTGAGACTTCCGTAAACCCGCGTGATATATTGCTGCATCTCTACCTTTTCCTGATCTGTCAGTTCGCTTGCGTTCAGTTTCTGTTCAAGAACGCGAAGCCGGTCGCGTACCATAACGATTTTATGAAAAAAGGTCTCCATGGGCACCTCTTTCTCTTTAAGCCCCGGATCACTTGGATACATTACCAGTCTCCCTCCGGTCCATTTCGAGCCCAATGGAACTGTCTCCTGGATGTCACTGAAACGCTGGAGCACCCGGATAAGTCCCTTTTCGATTTTTTCATAGGTCACCAATTCCGAAGGAGTTTCAACAGCTTCTATTGTTTCCATTCCTTCATAATCACGCATGATGATGCGGGTACCATGTTCGATGAATGTGATCTCATACGCGTCGGAGCGGACCTGAATGACGACCCCTTTGCCAAACTGCGGATGTTTTACCCTGGAACCTATTCCCAACATGATTGCAGCCATATAAAGATGTTTAAAGATTGAAAAATCAAGGTGTAAAAATAGGCAAAATGAATCAATTATTATGTTTCCACCTGGTCATTGTGTACATTTGTGATCGGATTTAATTGCTGGAATTATGATTGTCGTCACTGGCGCCGCAGGGTTTATCGGGAGCTGCATGGTAACCAAGCTTAACAACAAAGGGGTTAAGGATATTGTCATGGTTGATGATTTTTCCAGGACAGAGAAGCATCCGAATATGGCCAATAAAAGTTATCGTGAGAAGGTTGATCGCACGCAGTTCTTCCATTGGCTCAGGATGAATGCAGGCCAGGTTGATTTTATATTTCACATTGGCGCCCGTACCGACACCACCGAATTTAACATGGCGATCTTCGATGAGTTGAATCTGAATTACACCAAAGATGTATGGAAATCCTGTTGTGAATTTGGGATTCCCATGGTTTATGCCTCATCTGCAGCCACCTACGGCGATGGTCTCCTGGGCTATAACGACGATGATCCGGCGCTGAGTTTTCAGTTGAAGCCCCTCAATCCTTACGGCATATCCAAAAATGAATTTGACAAGTGGGCTTTGCAGCAAACCCATACACCCCCGCGTTGGTGCGGGCTTAAATTCTTTAATGTATTTGGACCCAACGAATATCATAAGGGAAGAATGGCCTCCGTTGTTTTCCATGCGTTTAATCAGGCGGTGGGTGGGATAAACGGGCAGGCTGAAAAGCAAAAAAACGGCCAAACGGAGGGCATTGTAAAGCTGTTCAGGTCGCATAATCCTGATTATCCCGATGGCGGACAAGTTCGTGACTTTATCTATGTAAAGGATGTGGTGGATGTGATGTATTTCCTGATGAACCAACCCGTTGATTCAGGTATCTACAACCTCGGCACTGGCAGGGCAAGAACATTTCTGGATCTTGCGAATTCAGTCTTTGCTGCCTTGAATTTACCAGCCGCCATTCAGTTTATTGATACGCCCATGGATATCCGTGACAAGTACCAGTATTTTACCGAAGCCCGCATGGAAAAACTCCGCATGGCCGGTTACGTTAAACCATTTTACACACTTGAAGAAGCAGTTGAAGAGTATGTACAAGGGTTTCTGGTGGATGGCATCCATTATTAATCATTCCGGATTTTATGCACGTTCGATGATGGCAGGAGCAAGGAAGAAGATACTCATTCTGATCATCTTAATCCTTTGCCTGACGATCAGGAGCACTGCTCAATATTACAGCACCGGCCAGGATCCGGCATCTTTACGCTGGCTGCAGATAAAAACAGCGCGGTACAAACTCATTTTCCCAGGTCAGTTCGAGAAAAAAGCGCAATATCTTGCCAATATCATGGATATTATCTGCCGAAATGAGACCGCCACCCTCTCGGCTAAAGTTCCACGGATCCCGGTCATCATGCATACACAGTCCGTTACTTCCAACGGACTTACGGTGTGGGCCCCAAAACGAATAGAATTATATTCATGCCCCCCACAACAAACCTATGCCGAAGAGTGGCTAGAGCAACTGGCCATTCATGAATACCGCCATGCGGTGCAAATCAGCAAGATCAACCGCGGGTTTTCAAAAGCCCTCTATTATATTTTCGGAGAACAAATCACCGGTGGAATTCTCGGGCTATATGTTCCATCATGGTTCCTGGAGGGGGATGCCACCGTTACCGAAACTGCAATGACCAAGACCGGCAGGGGCCGGTCTGCGCTTTTTGAATGCACACTCAGGGCTCAGATTGTCGAAAAAGGAGCTTACACTTATGATAAAGCCACTTTAGGATCCTATAAAACGTTCACCCCCGACGCCTATTCCCTGGGATATTACCTTGTAGGGCAATCGCGGGCCCGTTATGGTCCTGATTTGTGGAATACAACCCTTGACCGTGTTGCCAAATATCCCTTCATGGCAGTTCCATTCAATAGCGGAATCCATAAAGTAACAGGGATGTGGAAAACGCAACTTTATTCACAATCGCTCAAATCGCTTGACAGTGCGTGGACCCAACAGTTAAATGCCTCTGATCATTCGCCTCTTCGTGCCATAACCAGGCGTGATCCAAAAAATTATGTGATTTACAACCATCCGATTTTATTAAATGATTCCACGATACTGGCTGATAAATCGAGTATGGACGATGTGGCCCGATTTGTACTTATCGATCGGAAAACCGGAAACGAAAAGATTCTCCTTACACCAGGGCACCATATAGGCGGGACCACCTCTATTGGAGGAGACTACCTCGTGTGGTCTGAAATGGAGAGGGATTCCCGATGGTCGAACCGGCAGTATGCCGAAATAAGGATATACAATTTTAAAACCCGCAAGCAGCATGAACTGACATGCCAAACCCGATATTTTGCCCCAATTATATCCCAAGACGGGTCAAAGGTTGCAGCCGTTTTTATTTCCGAAGAGAACCAGTGCTACATCGATATTCTGAATGTCCCCGCTGGCCATCTTGTCAGACGATATCCTATTCCTGCTTATGGCCAGGCCATTACACCAAACTGGTCGCCCGATGATACCAGGATCATTTTCACCCTGCTGACCGAAAAAGGAGAAACAGTGGCAACCCTTGATACCACCACGGGTACAATCCGCAACCTCCTTCCGGAATCCTTTAATGAGTTTTCCGGTCCTGCCTTCTTTTTCAAACAATATATCATCTATAGCGTTGATCATTCCGGTGCCGAAAATATCTATGCAATGGATACCCTTACACGTGCCATCTTCAGGATTACTTCAGGGCGCTTCGCCAATTTCGATCCCGACTTTACATCGGATAAAAAGTTTATGATCTGCTCCGATTACACCTCCGATGGATTGATGGTCGCTGAAATGCCGATAGATACTGCTGCCTGGTTGCCTTTGCACCAGGTCAACAACCATGCTTACAAATTATATGAAGTATTGGCAAAACAGGAAGGTGCAAATATCCAGGACAGCGTAATTGAACGGAAGATCTATAAAATGAATGCATCTGACAATTATCATCTTGAACAAGATTCCATCCTTGGAAAAATATACCCAATCCAAAAATATTCGAAATTTCTTAATCTCTTTAACCCACACAGCTGGGCTCCTGTCTCATTCAATTTGTCCAACCTGACCTTCAAACCAGGTGTGATGGTACTCTCACAAAATGCCCTGAGTACCATGTTTGCCGGTGCCGGATGGGAATATGACATCAATGAACAATCCGGGAAGTTCTACGCCAGTCTGAGCTACCAGGGATGGTACCCTGAATTCACTCTGCGGTTCGATATCGGAAACAGGGCATCCTACGCACGGTATCATGGAAGCAGTGAAACCTTCCGGTTTACATGGCAGGAATCAAATTTCACAGCATTGATCAGCATTCCCTGGAATTTCTCTCATGGCAGGTATTCCCGTTATCTGCGACCCGCTATCGGGACCACCCTTATCGGAATTAACCACAACGCCTCCACCCCTGAGAATTTCAGTTCCGGCCTGATCCAAACCATGGATTACCGGGTAACGGCATCACAGAAACTTATTTCAGATCAAAAAGATGTATATCCGCGATTCGGACAATCCATAGATGTAAGCTACAGGCATACCCCGCTTGGCGGCAATGACATGGGGTCAATCCTGGGAGCTGAAGCCAACCTCTATTTTCCCGGATTGGTCCGACATCAAGGTATCTGGATATATGCAGGATACCAGCAGCGCCATGACAACGACCTGTTGACCTATTCTTTTTCAAATATCATCTCCTATCCAAGGGGATATATCGGAGCCTATGATGATGATTTACTGAGCATTGGCGTGAATTACACGTTCCCCTTCTGGTATCCTGATTTTAGTTTCGGATCGGTAATTTACCTGAAACGCCTTAAACTGAATCTTTACTACGATTGGGCCAACGGAAAAAATCCGGGATACCTGAACGAATATCAATCGATGGGGGGCGAACTTACAGCTGATTTTCATTTTCTGCGGATCGTTGCCCCCATAGAAATGGGCATTCGCAGCGTATACCACCCCACCACCGGCAATTGGGGATTTGAATTTCTATATTCCATCTCCTACTGATACCCTGACCAGGTCCCCACCCTGACAGGGTAGTGAAAAAAGGTTACATTTGCAGCAACATGCTCCCAAAATCAATAACCGGTAAACTCCTGGTATGGCGGTTGCGTCACATCAAACAACGGGAATTTGTATTGATTCTCAGCGTATTGGTCGGATTTGGCAGCGGGCTCGCTGCGGTGATCCTGAAAAACACCCTCTATTACACCAATTATTTCCTGACCAACGGATTTAGTTACCACGGCATTTATTACCTCTACCTCGCTTTTCCATTGATAGGAATCATCCTCACCATCCTGTTTATCAGGTTTGTGGTTAAAGATAACATCAGCCATGGCGTAAGCAAAGTACTTTATGCCATTTCAAAAAACAACAGTCAGATCAAACCGCACAACACTTTTTCATCACTGATAGCATGTACGCTTACACTTGGATTCGGAGGGTCAGTCGGTCCTGAGGCTCCCATTGTACTTACAGGTTCGGCCATCGGATCAAATCTGGCCCGGTTGTTCAGGCTCGATTACCGGACAACCACCCTGATGATAGGCTGTGGTGCCGCCGGAGCCATTGCCGGGATTTTCGAAGCGCCGATTGCCGGGGCTATTTTTGTGCTTGAAATACTGATGCTTGACCTTACCGTGACAACGCTGATTCCATTGCTGATCACCACTGTGACGGCCTCTCTGGTGTCGTACCTGCTGATGGGAAATGAGGTGCTGTTTTCGTTCACCCTGAATAGCCCATTTATCCTTCGTCACATTCCATTCTATCTTTTACTCGGTGTTTTCACAGGGCTGGTCTCTGTATTTTTTATCAGGGGAAGTATTGGCATTGAATCGATTATGAAAAAGGCATCTCCTGTGGTACGGATCGGTAGTGCCGGTATTTTACTGTCTGTTCTTATTTTCGCCTATCCATCGTTATTCGGAGAGGGCTATACCATTTTGAAAGAGGTGATCAATGGCCATGGGGAAGTCATTGGCAACTCAACTTTATTTGGCGCGCTGAAACATAACGATTGGTCATTCCTGGTAATCATCTTCGGCTTGATCATCCTGAAGGTGGTTGCCATGGCGCTGACACAGGGCAGTGGAGGCATCGGAGGCACGTTTGCCCCCGCTATTTTTGTCGGAGCCATCTGCGGGTATTTCTTTGCAAGTCTGCTGAATTCAGTTTTCGGTCTCCATATTTCATATGCCAACTTTGCTTTGGTCGGCATGGCCGGGGTGATGGCCGGGGTGATGCATGCCCCGCTCACAGCCATATTCCTCATTGCCGAGATTACCGGAGGGTACCTCCTGCTCACCCCGCTCATCATGGTCTCGGCGATTGCCTACCTCACCTCCCACATATTTGAAAGCCATTCCATTTATACCCGCCAACTGGCTGCACGAAAGGAGCTGATAACCCATGACAAAGACAAAGCAGTGCTTTCGTTTATGTCGCCCCGCCAATTAATCGAAACAAACTTTGCAAAGGTTGATCCCAAGGCCACATTAGGCCAATTGGTAAAAGTAGTCGCTACCGCATCCCGCAATATCTTTCCAGTGGTGGATGAAGCGGGCACTTTCTATGGCGTTGTGATGCTTGACAACATCCGTCAGATTATGTTCGACCAGTCAATCTATGAGGTTACCTTCGTAAAGGACCTGATGTTTATGCCCGATTATTCCATCCATCCCGATGATTCGATGGACACCGTCATTCAACTCTTTCAACGGAGCGATCGATATAATTTACCCGTACTCGAAAATGGGAAATACCTTGGATTTATCTCCCGGGCAAATGTATTCTCGCAATACAGGGTGTTACTGAAGAAATTTTCAGAGGACTAATAGCCAAATACATCCTTTAATTCCAGCGAATTTACCGGTCCGTAGGATGAAAGGGTTTTCATATCCAGTTCAGACTTTTTGCCCAGCACCATGATGGTGAAGTTTTTGTCCTTTATACACTTCTGTTGAAAAACTTTCAGGTCGGCAAAGGTCATCATTGGCACCTTCTCAAATACATCTTTGCGGATATCATAGGTGAGCCCGAATTTCATGGCATTGATATAATTGAACAACACCTGCGATTTGGTGATCCGCTCAGTCCGAATCTTGTTTATGATCGCCTCACGGGATGAATTCAGGGCCTTTTCACTTTCCGGCATGTTGTTAAACAGGCCAACCATGGCCTTCATGGCTTCCGGAAGCTTGTCGATTTGTGTCCCGATATAGGAGAAGAGATAATAATTCTGATAGGGCTGCTGTGGCGGACGATAGCCGGCATACGCACTGTAGGCAAGACCTTTTGATTCACGGATTTCCTGGAAAACAATTGAATTCATGCTGCCGCCAAAATATTCATTGAACAGGCGAACCACCGGAACGACAGTCTTATCATATTTATCCGACTTTGAAAGCATAATGATCTCGGCCTGCTTCATATCGTAATCCACGGTATACACTTTATTGGCATCCGTCGGTTTCTGCTCAAACATTACTGCAGTAGGAACCGGCTTTAATACGGCCGGCACCTGGTGCTCCTGGTCCATAAGTAAAGTCAGCTTATCTGTCTTATCAGGGCCATAATAAAGCACTTTATGGTTATACCCATTCAATCCTTTGATCAGGGCAACCAGATCTCCGGCTTTGAGTGCATCCAATTCAGATGACGATAAGATATGCGTGTAGGGTGACTTTTCACCATAAACGCCATAGTTGTACATCGCAGACCAGAGAATGGTTTGCTTTGAAAGTTTGTCATCATCCCTGCGTTTCTTGAGATCTGCCACCAGGTTCTTCAGCGCCTGATCGTTGGGAAGGGCCGTTGAGAGTAAATGCTCAAACAGTGAAACTGATTTGGCCATATTTTCGCTCAATCCGCTGAGTGAAACCCAAACATCGACATCTGAGCTGTTCACGCTGAATGAACAACCCAATTTGTAGAACTCCTCCTGAATCTGGTTGGGTGAATATTTCGAAGTGCCCAGGTACTTCAGGTAATCAAGGGCGATACCCAGCTCACGGTTACTGTTGGTGCCCATTTCAAAGAAATAGTACAGTGAAAAGGTTTCATTCTCGGTATTTTCTTTATATAGCACAGGAATGTTACTTTTGATATTGAACTTTTTAATATCCTTTGCATAATCAAGGAATACCGGTTCAATCAATGTACCAGGTTCCGACATTATCTTCTTGAGGAAGGCTGACTCCTCATCACGGTTCATGGTAACCGGAGTAATCTGCGGTTTCTGGATTTTCGCCGTTTCTTTTGCCTGTCCATTGCGCTTGTAAACGATGACATAGTTGTCCCCATAATTTTTATTGGCAAAATCTATCACATCCTTTTTGGTGATCTTTGAAAGACGATTTACATTGTTCACTATATCAGCATGGGGTAGTTCCTTCACGAACTCGTCCACCAATTCCATGGTACGTCCGAAATTATTCTCATATTTCTTTATTTCAGCCAGTTTAAAATCATTGATGATGGCCGGGATAAGCCAATCTGGAAATTCGCCTTTCCTGACCAGCCCGATTTGTGACATGATGAGGTCTTTCACCTCTTCAAGCGATTGGCCCTCTTTGGCCTTTCCTGAAAAAACATTCACGGAGTAATCTTTCAGAACATAAGAAAATGCACTTGCTTCCAGCACCTTTTGTGCCTGATTCAGATTCAGATCCAGCAAACCGGCCTTGCTATTGCTTAATACCATATTGCACATCGTGACCAAATCCGCATCTTTCGTATCAACCCCACCCAGGCGATAGCCAATGGTCACCGATTCGGCATCAGGTCCGAGAACCTCCTTCACAATGGGTTTTGTTATAGGATCCTCTTTAGCCGGAACATACGGAGTAACGGGCTTAGAGGCAAGCTGTCCGAATGTGGCATCCACCAGTTTGATCATCTCATCTGGATTAAAATCGCCTGAAAGTACAATGGCCATGTTATTGGGAACATACTTTGATGCAAAATAATTCCGCAGGGAGACAAGCGATGGATTTTTCAGATGCTCCACAGTTCCGAGGGTCGTTTGGGTTCCATAGGTATTCTTCTGAAATAAACCGGAAAATAATTCATCAAAAATCTTATCATCATCATTGTCAAGACTCATGTTCTTCTCTTCATAAACGGTTTCCAATTCGGTATGGAACAACCTAAAGACAGGATCCTGAAAACGTTCCCGTTCAATCTCCAGCCACTGGTTGGTTTTGTTCGACGGGATATCATTGATGTACACCGTCTCCTCAAAAGAGGTAAAGGCGTTGGTGCCTTTTGCCCCGATCACCGAGAGCAGCTTATCATACTCATTGGCAATGGCATAGGTAGCTGCAACACCCGACAAACTATCGATTTCGTGATAGATTTTTTTACGCTGAAGGGTATCCAACGTTTTTTTATACACCTCAAATTTGTATTCGATTTGATCGAGCAACGCCTTTTCTTTAACAAAATCTCTTGTCCCAAATTCATCGGTGCCCTTAAACATGATATGTTCGAGGTAATGCGACATTCCCGTATTGTCCGAAGGATCGTTTTTACTACCGGTCCGCACAGCAATGGCAGTCTGGATACGGGGTGCATCCTTGTAAACTGTGAGATAGACCTTGAGGCCGTTGTTCAGTGTGTATATCCTGGCCTTGAGCGGGTCGCCCGGAACGCTGTCATATTTATACGGTTTCTGACCAGCCTGAACGCTGAAGCTGAATGCCAGCGCAAACAACAATGCAATCATTGCAAAGCGTGTAATCGTCGTTTTCATAAAAGTGTCTTTTGGTGGAATTGATGGGTTTATATAATTTTTCTATCGGTTTGATTTCTATTTATGGAACTTCCTGATAAAGTCCTCCACCTCCGGTACGCCACCCTGGTAAATCAGGTAACCGTTGTAAGGCTCCCTTTTCGTGATTTCATCGTTGATGGGGGTCAGCATGATCTCCTTCACTTTGGCCAGGTCGGAGGTTTGACCCAGCGCCCAGCTTAGCTTGATAAACGCAGTTTCAGGCAGCATATTTTCAGCCGGGATGATTCCTTTGGCCATCAGGTCGCGCCCGGTATCATATACAAACATATGGACATATCCCCACAGGGTTTGCACGGTCATATAGATTGCGACACCCTTGGCAATGGCCCGTTCGATGGCGGGATAGATCGGCTTGTTCACATGACCCAACCCGGTGCCAATGATGATGATCCCCTTATACCCTGCATCAACCAGTGCATCGATCACATCGGGTTGCATGTTGGTATAATAATAGATCATGGTCACCTTCTCTTCATAATAGGGCATGATCGTCACATTCCGGTCTTTACGCCTGCGGTGGTATTCCTGCTTGATGGGAGTAACTCCCTGCCGGGTTACAGTGGCCAGCGGGGTATCGCCAATGGTGCGGAAGGTAGAGCGGTATGATGAATGCATTTTGCGGACGCGGGTGCCCTTGTGGAGGAATCCATATTCATCGGAGGTCGGCCCGAACATACAGACCATCACCTCGGCAATGTCGCCATGTGCAGCAGCAGTGGCCGCATGCATCAGGTTCAGGGCGGCGTCGGAGCTGGGCCGGTCAGACGAACGCTGGGAGCCGACCAAAACAATGGGTACCGGTGAATTCTGCACCATGAAGGTCAATGCCGCAGAGGTATAATGCAAGGTATCAGTTCCATGGCCGATGATGATGCCATCGATCCCCTTTTCGATCTCATTTCCAATGGCGATGGCCAACTTTTTATATTGATCGGGTCCCATGTTTTCACTGAATACCGCAAACAACTTTTCGGTAGTCAGGTTACAGATATCGGCCAGTTCAGGAACGGCGCCATACAACTCTCCGGGTGAAAATGCAGGTATCACGGCCCCTGTGCGATAATCCAGCCTGGATGCAATGGTGCCGCCTGTCCCCAGCAATTTAACATTGGGTTTATCTTTTGAATAGGGGAACTCCTTTTCAGGTATTTTATATACTGCCTTCTTGTATCCCAGTTCTTCAATACCGGTAATCCCATCAATGGAAACACCGATATTGTAACCGGTGAAAATTTTCAGTACGATGTGTTTGTCATCGGTGTTTTCGGCCCGGGGCAATATCGTACCTTCAAACGTACCCCTGCTGCTGTCGACCCGAACCTTTGCCCAGACCCTGGCGGTATATTTCTGCAGTACTTCGAGTGCGCGGCCTTTATATCCCTGGAATATATCTTCGCTCATGTTAGTTGGTGGTTTAATCGTGACGCGTGACAAGTTATTCAATTTTAATTCCCTTGCTAAGTTCTTTCAGGGAGATATTCCCGGTGGCCAGCTTGTTTAGGTTTCCCATAACCCAACGCAATCCTGCAGAATCATCGTGAGAGCTTCTGATCTCCTTGTATTTTTTGATAAGGAATGGAACCTTACCAAGAAGTTCCTCCCTGGTCACCGCTTTGAAATTCAGGGTAATCAGAATGGAATCGAAATCCATCTTGGGGTGTTGGTACAGATGTAACAGCATCCTTTTGGCTATGGCCAAATCCATATTCTTCTCAACAAGAAATTTCATCAAATCAAAAACCTTTTCATAGGTAAATTCAGGCAAAGCCGGATATTTTCCCTGGATGTATTTCAATGTGTGAGCCAGCAATGAAGATGTAAAACGGGCCGGCACCCCCAACTCAGTCCAGGCTTTTTCCATGAGGGGGACAAGGTTGTTTTTAAGGATATAGGTATGGGTATCTTCAGGCACATTCCATTCCATCAATTGTTGAATGCGTTCGGAAACCAGTTTCGGAAGGCCTTTCATTGCTGCGTCAATCGTAGCATCCTCCAGCGGAATGGGTGCTGAGTCTGTATCAGGATACATGCGGTCGGCACCGGGCAGCACGCGCTCAAATATCGTCGTTCCGTCTTCAAATGATTTCCGTGTTTCGTTCGGCACACCCATGAAGGCCATCTTACAACGTTCTTCAATGGTTTCGAGGGCTGTTTTGATGTCATCTTCCGGCCCCCAGAATATCAGTTGTGCATCGCCCTCTTTGCTTCCCAGCAGGGAGCGGACTTTGGTCCAGGCCTTCTCACCAACTGCATCCTCAAACATTTCAGAATGAGCCAGATTGGGTTTTTCGATGCAGGCAATTACTTTTAGCCTGTCGGAAAATTCATCGGCAAACATTTTCCCTGGCTGGGTAAAGTGGGATAATATGCCATGAAATTGAGGCAGGTTTACCACATAGACTTTAACCAAGGCGTTTTTGGGCACCCCAAGGTTTTCCAGTTTGAAATCTTTGGCTTTGACCTCCTTCGACGAAATTTTCCAAGTTACCGTATCCTTGATCCTTGCAATCAATAGATCTTTAATCGCGAGCAAAGCCCATTGCCGGTAAGCTTCATTGTGCGTGAGTTCGGGCATCCAACCCGTATGGGCCACCCCCTTTATTTCAACTCGGGTTCCACCTTTACAGCTCACGTTCACATCGGCCCTGGTGGAGCCAATACCACTGCGTACTTTACCGGTACTGCGATTCAGGAAGCGAATGTAATCAGCGCCCTCCTTTACCTCGTCCGGGTTTTTAAAATCGGGGTAGGTTACAGTCTCGATCAGAGGCATTCCAAGCCGGTCGGTGCGGTAAATACGAACATGCCCGATATCGGAAACTTCGCGACAGGAGTCTTCTTCAAGACTAAGCTGGATCAGTCTGATTTTCTTGTGTTTCAACTGGATCTCACCCTCAATGCCAATGATTGCCGTGCGCTGAAAGCCGGTGGGGATGGAACCATCGAGGTACTGTTTCCGTGTAATGTGAACCTCTCCCACCACCTTTAGCTTCGAGAGCAGTGAAATATCAATCGCCTGGAGCAAGGCTTCCTGATTCAGCGGGAAGGGGGGCGTATCGTCCACATCATAGGTGCAGGCTGTTTCATTTTTAATCCGGTAAATGATGTTTTTTCGCGTTCTGAACTCCATAAGCGCGGTACCATCGTATTCACCAAGTTCGCTCAGGGTTGGCCGCATATGGCGGACCAATTCGGCATCATAGTCATCTGCACTTTGAAAAATGCCGGCCGGACAATGGCAAAACAATTTTTCTTTGGTTTTTAACTGTTGGTGGACCTCCAGTCCCGACATAAAACCAATGCGATCGTAATCAGCCTGGGTGGCTTTTTCGCGTGTGACATATCCCGTTTTTTGCTTTGTTTCGGCATGGTTGCGCCTTACGTCAAAGGTTTGTTTCATTGGATGGGCAGAATAGTGGAAAGAGATTTCAAATTTACCCATTTTGCGGATATTTTGAAGTAAATGTTCATTTATTTTGGTAAGATTGACTTTAGTATCTTTGCCGATGCTATGCATGAATATATGACCCGGATTTTCCGACTCCTTTCCCTGTTTTTTTTACTTGGTCATCTTGCCGGGTTTTCTCAGAAGGAGACTGCTCCTACCAAAATCCAATATTCAGGGACGATCTGGCAATTCAACAAGGACATCTACCCTGATGGTCCGCGGGTGCTTGGAAATGTGGTTATGAACCACGACAGTGCTTTCCTCTATTGCGACAGCGCCTATGTGAATGAAAAAGCCAACAGGGTTATCGCATACGGCAATGTGCGTGTCAAACTAAGCGATACGTTGAACCTATATGGCGATTCACTTAAATATGACGGCAATACAAAGATCGCCCATGCAAACAGCAATGTCAGGCTGATCGACAACCAAACCACCCTTACCACGGACACCTTGGTCTATAATCGTAAAACGCAGATTGCGCAATACGACTATTGGGGTAAAATTGTCAACGCCAACAATTATCTGGTCAGCCAGCATGGTTATTATTACACGGATAAAAAGGAATTTTTCTTTAAGCATAAGGTGGTGCTGATCAATCCCGATTACACCATGAACTCCGACACGCTCATGTACAATACCCTGACGAAAACTGCCTTCTTTTTTGGTCCTTCGCACATCATCAGCAAAGACAAGCGGGATTCGATCTACTGCGAAAACGGATGGTACAACACCCATCTCGATATGGCGCGTTTCAGGAACCGTGCACGGATCTATCATGAACAGACATTCCTGACCGGCGACAGCATGTTTTATAAACGAAAATCAGGTTTCGGGCAGGTATTTCGGAAGGCATTGCTGATCGATACAAAAAACAACATCCTGTTAATGGGAAATTATGGAGAGATGCACCGGGAGGCAGGTTTTGCATTCATGACCGACAGTGCCGTTACAGTAATGGCTGAGAAGCGTGATTCACTGTTCATGCATTCCGATACGCTGCGTGCAACCTTTGACTCAGCGCAAAACATTATCTCCGTATTTTGTTTTTACAAGGTGAAATTCTTCCGGCACGACATGCAGGGAATGTGTGATTCTCTTACATATCACCGCCGCGATTCATCGATGACCATGTACCACGATCCGATCATATGGTCAGATTCAAACCAGCTCTCAGCCGATTCGATCAAACTTAAAATGCATAACGGAGAGGCCGATTCACTGAAACTTTACAATTCGGCCTTCATTGTCTCAAAAGATGATACCGGAAGCTACAACCAGATCAAGGGACGCAATGTGCTGGCCAAATTCAGGAACAATGATCTTTACAAAATCAATGTCCTTGGAAATGCAGAAACCATCTATTATTCCAGGGAGGAAGACCGTACTTTGATCGGGATCAATGTAACCTTATCAAGTGATATGCTCATATTTCTTGAAAAGAATCAAATACAAACCATCACCTACATCAACAAAGTTGAATCGCACCTTTATCCCGAAAAGGATGTGCCGTTTAATGAGCGGAAATTAAAAAATTTCCGATGGGAGGAAAAACGAAGACCGCTGAGAAAGTCGGATATTTTTGTTTGGTAGAAAACCCGGCGAATGACCAATTACCAATGACCAATGACCAATGACCAATTACCAATTACCAATGACCAATTTTAACTCCATTACCTTGTTACCTTGTCACCTTGTTACCTTGTTACCTTGTCACCTTGTCACCTTGTCACCTTGTCACCTT
>Ga0247841_10000859_pt1 | contig 74619 bp, 53 predicted proteins | sample LaCruzMarch2015__2_FD_192410 | JGI IMG/M metagenome (GOLD analysis project Ga0247841, IMG submission 192410) | Freshwater microbial communities from meromictic Lake La Cruz, Castile-La Mancha, Spain - LaCruzMarch2015_18m | ecosystem: Environmental > Aquatic > Freshwater > Lake | place: Spain... | reverse complement strand
GTTCACCAGGCAGCGGCCTGAAACTTTTTGCCCCCATGGGGGCAAGGGGTAAAGGGCCCCGCAACTAGATCAGGTTCAACAAAGAAGATGAAGGCCAAAAGTGACAACTTTGAATCAGTACTTGACCCCAGGACAGTGCGTCTTTCAGGACCGGAATATCTGATTCGACCCGCGTCATAATTGATGACGTCTTCTTGCGACAGGAAGCAAGCACACGGCGGGCATCCTCACTCATCTCTGCGCTCTTAAAAAGCTCAGGCGCGCGGTTACTGAAGTCGAGGTTGGATTGGATCCCGGATTCCGTGACCGAACCGCCTATCGGATAGTTGGTCAGCAACAGCCGGTCTTCCGATGTGTCCTTGCCGCACTGATCGAGATACCAGGTCGGCGATCCGCTGAGCGTGTCCGTCTTCAGCAGGATCAGCAGTTTCTTCTCGGTGTTGAAGAGATCGGCAATGTCGTCAATCGGGATACCAAAGGTCCGCAGCGCAATGACCGTCCGCAAGAATGTCTCATACTCCGGACTGTAGCCTTCACGCTCCGCCGGAATATGCAAATCGAGCCCGCTCAGGACTTTGTGAATATAGACCGCAGGCTTGCCAAGAACCCGGCATACCTCAGCAAACGTCTTCCGATCCTGTTTTGATTTTGGTTGCTTCTTCAAATCATAATTCTTTCAGGGGACACAGGTTGATAGGCTGTAGGCTGTAGACTATTAGGGAATATGCGCATTTCTTTCTGTCTTCATGCTATGGCATTTCCGATATTTGAATTCAGACTTTCAGTCGCTTTACCTAACAGCCTACAGGCTGAACCGCTACAGCCTTGGCGGCCCTATGGGACGCCAGTGGCATTCTTTCATAAATGCTGATTTCAGATCATACAAGACAACCATAGGTTTGAACAGAAGGTAACCACGGCAACAAAGAGAGAGATCGGGGTTGGCAGGGAGGTGGCTTCCTTTGTTTCCTTCTGTTCGAATGCCTTTCTTCGTCTTGTATCCAGTCCGCCACACCGCCTGCATATCTGTCTGAATCCGGTACGCGCGACCGATCCGACGCTTGGGTGCGACAATTGGGGTTGACAGAGAATTGTGATCCTTGCAAGGTGTGCAATCATGGTAACGAAAGGATACGTCGTGAAGAGACTTATGCAGATAGTCATCGCAGCAGGGCTGCTGCCGGCGGGATTACAGGCCGAATCACTCCCGGAAAAGGCGGATATTGTCGTCTACGGCGGTACGAGCGCCGGGGTTGCAGCCTCGGTACAGGCTGCGAGGATGGGCAAGAGCGTAGTGCTGATCGAGCCGGGCAAACATCTCGGCGGGTTGTCGAGCGGCGGGCTCGGTATGACCGACTCCGGCAACAAGGCGGCCATCGGCGGCGTGAGCCGTGAGTTCTACCAGCGGATCAAGAAGCACTACATCGCCGACAAGGCGTGGGTTTGGGAGAAGCGCGACGACTACAAGTTAATGCACGAGACCGACGACGCACTTTTCAGGTTCGAACCGCACGTTGCCGAAAAGGTCTTCCGTGACATGATTGCAGAGGCCAGGGTACCAGTGGTGTTTGGCGAGCGGCTTGATCTCAAGGATGGAGTCTCGAAAAAGGACACCAGTATCACCGCTATCCGGATGGAATCAGGCCGGTCATTTCCCGGTGCAATCTTCATAGACGCAACCTACGAAGGCGACCTGATGGCCAGGGCGGGCGTGAGTTATCACGTCGGACGGGAAGCCAACAGCGTCTACGGCGAGACCCTTAACGGCATCCAAACCGCAAACGCGAAAAGCCACCAGTTCCTGCGGCCTGTCGATCCATACGTCAAACCCGGAAATCCGGCAAGCGGCTTGCTGCCAGGCATTCACGCCGACGGGCCCGGCACTGACGGTGAAGGCGACAAGCGCATCCAGGCATACAATTTCCGCATGTGCCTGACTGACGCGCCAAAGAACAGGATCGCGTTCCCAAAGCCGGCCGGTTACGACCCGCTGCGCTATGAGTTGCTTGCGCGCTATCTGACCCCGGACTGGAACGACGCCAACGGCGGCCAGCAACTGATGCCGAACCGCAAGACTGACACCAACAACCGCGGTCCGTTCAGCACTGACCACATCGGCATGAACTACGATTATCCCGATGGCGATTACGCCACCCGCGACCGGATCATCAAGGATCACGAGGCATACCAGAAAGGCTTGATGTGGTTCCTGGCCAATGATCAGCGCGTGCCGAAACCAGTCCGGGAACGTGTAAGCAAATGGGGCCTGGCGAAGGATGAGTTTACGGACAACGGCCACTGGCCGCACCAGATCTACGTCCGCGAAGCGAGACGGATGGTCAGCGACTACGTCCACACCGAACGCGATTGCAGGCGCACCCGCGTTACACCGGAATCGGTCGGCATGGGTTCGTACACCATGGACTCCCACAACACCCAGCGCTATGTGAATGCCAACGGCCACGCCCGCAACGAAGGCGATGTCCAGGTCAAAACCGGCGGGCCATACATGATTTCGTACCGTTCAATCCGGCCAAAGGCTGGAGAATGCACGAACCTCCTGGTGCCTGTCTGCGTTTCGAGTTCACACATCGCCTACGGCTCAATCCGCATGGAGCCGGTTTTCATGATTCTGGGGCAGAGCGCGGCCACCGCCGCAGTACTTGCCATCGACGGTGGCATTACAGTTCAACAGGTTCCGTACGACAAACTGCGGACGCGCCTGCTTGCGGATAAACAGGTACTTCAACTCTGACCCCGGGATAGACAGTATTCATAGCGAAGAGGGAAAAGCTCGGCGGCACATCGCAGGCAACTCGATTCGCCTGTCCCGGAGTTCAGAGACGGGCCGGGCTGACACTGCTGCAGGAAACAGCACAAGATTGGTTGTTGGTGTTGGTTATGCCATGATTACCATGACACGGCACAATTTCTTCCGGATCGGCGGCATGATTGCCGCCCTGCTCTGCCTGCAGACTCCAGCGTTCACTGGGACCGTTGCTCACTACACGTTTGACAAGGACTACACTGATTCATCCGGCAACAGGAAAGACGGGATGCTGGTCGATACAAACGTCATCGGAAACTCCGGCATTATCACCGCCGCCGGCAAATGGAAGTTCGGCGGAGGCGCCCTGAATCTCAGCACGGATCGGGATTTCGTCAGCATACCCTCACGCACATTCAGCTCGGGCACCCCCTATTCCATAGCCTTCTGGGCAAAGAAGGCAGGCGGCGACACGGGGGAAGCAGCTGTCTATGACATGGTGATAGGTCAGCGCAACACTGCAAATTTCTTCGTCGCTCTGAATGACACCTCCAGCGGCTTGACCGGCCTGCGCTGGCGGAGCAGCAGTTCGGCAACTAACCGGCAAGCCGACTTCTACACCCCTAATGACACAAACTGGCACCACTACGTGGTCACGGCCGGCAACGTCAGCAATATCACCTGCTATCTCGACGGCACACGGGTTGGCATCGAGTCAAACAAACTCACAGGTTTCATCTACGATACAATAGGTGAGGCATATACCGCCGGCATTGACTATGACTTCAACGGTCTGATCGACGAGGTGTGGATATTCAGCAATACCCTGAATGCGGCCGCCGTTTCAAATCTCTTTCTTTACAACGATACCATACCCATGGGACCAGCGGCGGACCTGCTGCTACATTACCCATTCAACAGCGACTGCCGCGACAGCAGTTCGTCGTCAAACAACGGCACGGCCCAGGGTGGCGCCAAAATAACGGCGCAAGTCCTGCAGGTGCCGGTCGGCGCCGGCGCACTGTCGCTGGACGTGCGAGACACCAGTTGCGTAACACTGACTTCCGCTATCACATTTGCCACTAACGATGCATGGACCGTAGCCTTCTGGGCCCAGCGCTCCGAACTCGGGGCCGAGCGGGGAATGGTCATCGGTGAGCGCAATACAACGGCCAGCTTCATATGGCTGAACGACTCGTTCACAGGTCTTCGCTTCCGTTCAGCCAGCGCACAGACCTTTGACTTCACGGCTGCCCAGGACTTGAAACGGCACCACTATGCGCTGACGGCCGATGGCGCCGGCCATCTCACACTGTACCGTGACGGCGTTGCTGGTTCTCCCATGACGGGCAACACAAGCTTCCGTGTAGACACAATTGGCCAGGCATATACGACAAACACTTATCATTACGGCTTCGCCGGCATCCTGGACGAGATCTATGTCTACGGCAGCGCACTTGCCGGCAGCGAGGTGGCGGCGCTCCGCGACCAGCAGGGTTCCACGACCCCGGCACGGCTCCGGGTGTTCCTGCAGGGAGGACAATCCAACTCGGATGGACGCGGTGATGGTGCCGACCTGCCGACAGTCCCAGTCAACCTCCAACAGCCCCAGAACGATGTTCTCTATTGGAACCGGAGTGCTCCGATAATAGCCCTGAAGCCAAATATAACTTTCAACGGCACGACCAACCTGTTCGGCCCGGAGGTCACCTTCGGTCGGACCCTTGCCGAGCGCTATGCATCGGAACCTGGAACCATCATCGCGATTCTGAAATATGCGGTGGGAGGGACCAGCCTGCTCACTGACTGGAAAGCAGGCGGCGACGGAACTACCACAGGGGACGGTGTCCAGTACGCCGCATTTCAGTCCTCAATCACCAACGGATTGGCGACGCTGGCCGCAGATTATCCCGGAATCCCGATACTCATTTGCGGCATGACGTGGATGCAGGGGGAAAGCGACGCAAACTCCTGGTCTGCCGGCTCCTACTCCAACAACCTCACGAACTTCATCGAGGACTTCAGAATGACTTTCGGGTCAGATATTCCGTTCGTAATAGGACGGCTGTCGACAATGCAGACAGCCTTAACAAATACTTATCTCCCTGTCATCCGGTCCGCCCAGGAAACAGTCGTTGCAACGGTCTCCAATACGGCCCTTGTGGACACCGACAGTTACTCGGTAAAGACCGATAACCTTCATTTTGATGCGAACGGCCAGCAGTTACTCGGCAAAGACTTCGCCCTGCAGACGGAGACTCTGGCCATCACGCCGCCTGTTGCAATGGACGACTCGGCGACCACAACCGCAGGCGCCGGCATTACTGTAGACGTCCTCGCCAACGACAGTGATAAGGACGGAGGTGAGCTTGCGATATCGCTGTTCACACAAGGCGCATGCGGCAGCGTCGACAATGACGGAGGTGGCATATTGAGCTACTCGCCCGCCGACGGCTTCGTGTCCGGCAAAGACAGCTTCACCTACACAATCAGCGATGGCCTCGGCAACTCAGATTCCGCGACAGTCAATGTCGCACTAGTAACCCCCGGCAGCGGCCCGGTCTGGACAAACCTGATCGTGGACACCGAGGCTGTCATCCGTGGCGGCGTTTACGCAGTATCAAATCAGAATGAAGCCGCGGCCGGTTCGATCATGGTGAAGTACAGCTCCCCGCAACTGGACTACTCACGAAAAGCCTATTTCCAGTTCGATCTTTCCGGACTGAATACGATTCTTACCACCCAGGCAACATTCATCGTGAACTTCACAGCAGGCAACAAGCAGAGAGTGCAACTCTGGGGGCTTGATCAGGCATACCCGGAATTCAATTCTGAGATTACCTGGAACTCTGCACGGGCCAATGAAACCAACTCCAACAACCTGCTCACCGGCGGCGCCTACACTGCCACTGCCATCGGCTCGTCGGTCATCGTCCCGACAAGCGGTACTGCCGCCTGCTCATTCACTATTCCGAGCCCGGAAGACTACTCGTTTGGAAATCATGTTACACTCGTACTCTCGGCCGTAGATGACCCTTCAAATAACGCCGGCGGCTTGCAGGTCACGCGCACAAACGCGATCTTGCGGCTTTACACACTGACTGGTCCCTCCAACACTCCACCGACAGCGGCAAGCGACAGATACGCCACCTCGGAGGACGCCGCAATGTCAATTCCAACGCCTGGAGTCTTGACCAATGATGTTGATGCTGAAGCCAATCAGCTGATCGCGGTTCTGATAGACCCGCCGATACACGGCTCACTCGCGTTCACCAACAATGGCGGCTTCGCCTACACCCCGACAACCGGCTATTTCGGTCCGGACACCTTCACCTACAGGGCCAGTGACCTGCTGGCAAATTCCGGTATCGCCACTGTCAGCGTTGCCGTGACAGCTGGCGCATACCGCACAAACCTGGTCACCGCCATCACGCCACGTACCGACGGGAACTTCACCGTCGGCTTCAGCGGCGTGTCCGGCGAAGAATACGAGATCCAGGTTTCTACAAATCTAGCCTCAACGAACTGGCTTAACCTCGGCACCAACATTGCCGGACCGGATGGCTTCTGGTTCTTCACCGATTCGTTTGCCACCAACTATCCCATCCGATTCTATCGTTCCGTCGTGCCATGAATCACTCACTTAACCTGAGCAAAACAAACAGAATGATGCCGTATCGCAACGAAAGTACGAATGGAAGGTTCTTCTTCTGCCTGCTGGCCGCTTTTGCGATATTTGCAGTCCACCCTGTTCCAGCCGCCACGCAGGCGATGTTGAACAAGGATGGGAAATGGATTCCGCAGACATGTGCGGAGATAGAAGACATTAAGAACTTCAAGCCAGCGGAAACTGTCAAGCTCAGCAAGTACGGTGGCTGGACTAACAGAAGAGTGAAGGCAACAGGCTATTTTCACGCCACGCAGATCAAGGACCGTTGGTGGCTGGTGGATCCGGATGGGTACCTGTTCCTGTCTGTCGGCATGAACTCCGTCAACCAGGGCCACGGAGACGCGTCAAAGAATAGGGAGGATGACGACTTACCGGCCGGCATCCCCTCGTCCGCCAGGACAAAATGGGCAGAGCAGGCGCTCGCGCTACTAAGAGAGAAAGGCTTTAATACGCTTGGATGCTGGTCGGAAACAGTTGCAACCAGGAAACTCGATCATCCGATGCCATATTGTCTCAGGTGGGGTTTCATGGGCACCTACGCCAGGACACGAAAAGCCAGGTATCCCGAAACTGGAAAGATCGAGGCGATCTATCCCTTTGATCCGGAATTCGAAAGCTTCTGCGTTAAACACGCCGAGGGATTGGCAGAGACAAAGAACGACCCTTTTCTGCTTGGGCATTTCTCAGACAACGAGTTGTCGCTTCACGAGAGTGGAATAGTGAAGCGCTACTTGTCCCACCCCCAGAACGATCCCTGCCATAAGGCTGCAGCACAATTTATGGCATCACACCAGGGCGGAAGGCCGGCTGACAACGACCGGGATTTCCTCCGGTTGGTGGTGAGCGAATACTACAGGAAAGTGTCGGCTGCAATTCGTCTACACGATCCAAACCACATGTTCCTCGGGTCACGTTTTCACGGGATCGCGCTGAAGTCGCCCTCGCTCTTTGCAGGCGCCGGCCCCTACGCGGACGTTATCTCTGTCAACTATTACAACCGATGGACACCGGAAAACGACAGGATCCGGAGCTGGTCGAAGCTGGCCGGCAAGCCAATCCTGATTACGGAGTGGTATGCGCTGGCACCACCGGCAAAGCCAAACGCTGGATTCCTTGTAAAGACCCAGGAGGACCGGGCGAGATTCTACCAGAATTTCACGCTCAAGCTCCTGGATAACCCCGCTTGTGTCGGCTGGCACTGGTTCAACTATCGCACCGGGGTTGTTGACGAAAAGGAAGCGCCCTTCGCTGTGCTCCTGTCGGCAATGAAACGGCTGAACGACCAGGTCTACCCACTGGCTGAACTGCTGAAAGGAAATCAGTAACCTCATTTGATCAGGTCTTGCGATATCATCAAGACTCCCGGTTTATTCTGGATGGCGGGAGGCCTCGACCGCCGTGTGGGCATTGGGCAAAACTCACTTTCGCGACAAGGCCAACCGTCATTAGGCGGGGATTTTGCTGACGCGGTGCGAGCTTGACTAATCACGATGGAATTGGGACTTTGTCTGTCCTGCGCTTTGCAGACTGAAACCACACAAAAGGAGAGGCTGAATGAACATTACGCTTCGTAAAGATTGTGCTTACTCGCTGGTTGTGCCCACAAGCATGGGAATCAGGCTTACCCCCGTTGGAGGTCAGCCTATGCACTGTTCCGACATACTGAGGATTGAAGTTACCAGCGCCGAGACCAATGTTGCCAGCATTGCATCCTATTTGGGCCTGCCTGTCAAAGTTCTGACAACGTTTGTCAAGGGAAGCCCGATCGCCAGGCTTATCAAGGACAACCTGGCCGGCCGGCACATGCAATACGAGGGCAAGGAAGTGGAACAGGGCGGGCCATGGGGCTACCGTCACCAGTTCAACCTGGCTGACAGCGGCTGCGGCTCACGTGGACCGCGGGTACACAACGACCGGGCTGGCGAGGTTGGCCGCACATTGAACGTCAAGGACTTCGACTTGGACCGTATTTTCGGCAAGGAAGGCGTACAGATAGTGCATCTCTCCGGCCTGATCGCAGCGCTCTCTCCAGAAACCGGGATTTTCTGTCTGGAACTGGCCAGGGCCGCAAAGAAACACGGCACGCGGATTTCTTTTGATCTCAACTACCGCGCCTCGTTCTGGAAGAAGCGCGAAGCTGAACTGCGAAAGATCTTCCTGGAGATCGCCGCCGCATCAGACATCCTGGTCGGCAACGAAGAAGACTTCCAGCTTTGCCTCGGCATTGAAGGCCCGGAAGAGGGCGGCAAGGATCTGAAGACCAAGATAGAGAGTTTCAAGGAGATGATCAACAGAGTGAAGCGCGCATTTCCGAATGCTACGGTCTTCGCCACGACCCTTCGTGAAGTCGTCAGCGCAAACAGCCATCGCTGGGGCGCGATCATGCAGGAAAACGGCAACTGGCACGTTGTGGAACCGCGCGAGATCGCTGTGCTGGACCGGATCGGCGGCGGCGACGGGTTTGTCGGCGGCCTACTGTATGCAATTCTAAAGGGCATGGAACCCGCGAAATGGATCCAGTTCGGATGGGCATCCGGCGCACTGGCCGTGACAGTCCTGACCGATTACGCGCAGCCGGCCGACGAAGACGAGATCTGGAACATCTGGAAAGGCAACGCGCGGGTACAGCGGTAGCGTTCCAAGAACACCTGGCGCAGATGGGAATGAGAGCTTCTCGTTACTTCAGCCCATGTGATCAGTATCGGCCATTGGAGAGACGGGCGATACGCTCACTGACGTTGACGTAGATGTTCGACCTGATCTCCGGCGGTGCGTTGGTCCAGCGGAGCAGCGGATTCTCGATCAACGAATCCAAAAGGTTTGGATCGTCATATCCAAGAACCGATCAGGACAAAAGGAACCAAGAGCACCCCTCTCTTGGTTTCTGCATCCTTCCATCTTTGATACTTAGCGCCTTTGCGCGAGAATCTCGCATGGCCTGACACCCAAGGTCTATGGCCTACTTTGCTTTGCCTGTCGATAGTTCCGGACCAGCGCATTGGTCGATGCGTCATGATGCAAAGAGGGTTCCCCGGTCGACAGCAGTTCAGGCAGGATCTTTTTGGCGAGAACCTTTCCGAGCTGCACGCCCCACTGATCAAATGAGAAGATGTTCCAGATCACACCCTGAACGAACACCTTGTGCTCATAAAGCGCGATGAGAGCGCCGAATGTTCGCGGCGATAGTTCGTCGGCCAGGATCGTATTCGTCGGCCGGTTGCCTTCAAAGGTCCGGTGCGGCGCGATGTTCGCCGGTACGCCCTGGGCCACCACTGCCTCCTTCGTCAGCCCGAAGGCAAGCGCCTCGGTCTGCGCAAAGAAGTTGGCCATCAGCTTGTCGTGCTGCTGTGTGCCGGTGTAGCGCGGCTTCCTGAACCCTATGAAGTCGGCTGGAATCAGTTTTGTCCCCTGGTGGATCAACTGGTAGAACGCGTGCTGGCCGTTGGTCCCAGGCTCGCCCCACACGATCGGACCGGTCTGCCAGGAAACGCGCTCACCCTGCTTATCGACGCTCTTGCCGTTGCTTTCCATATCCAACTGTTGCAGGTAGGCCGGAAGCCGGGCCAGGTACTGGCTGTACGGCAGCACCGCGTAACTCTGGGCTTCAAAGAAGTTGTTGTACCAGATTCCCAGCAGGCCGAGGATTACCGGCATGTTGTGCTCAAATGGCGTCGTTGAGAAATGGCGGTCCATGTCGTGGCAGCCTTCAAGCATCTCGATGAAACGCTCCGGCCCGATCGCTATCATAAGCGGCAGTCCGATAGCCGAACACAGGGAATACCGGCCACCCACCCACTCCCAGAATCCGAACATGTTCGCCGGGTCTATCCCGAACCTCCGAACCTCTTCCTCATTGGTGGAGACCGCCACGAAATGTTTTGCCACGGCCTTTTCGTCACGCAACCCGTCGATAAGCCAGGATCGGGCAAGTGCCGCGTTGGCCATGGTCTCCTCGGTTGTAAAGGTCTTGGATGCAACCACGAAAAGGGTATCTGCAGGGTTCAAATCCATGGTCTGTTCCCTGAAATCACTCTCGTCCACGTTGGATACGAATCGAACGGTCAGATCGCGGTTCATGTACGGCTTCAGCGCGTCACAGGCCATCGCCGGTCCGAGATGCGAACCGCCTATCCCGATATTCACGATATTCTGGATAGGCGAACCGGTGTAGCCGCGCCACTCACCGGAGCGGATGCTTTTCGAGAACGTGGCCATCTTCGCAAGAACGGCATTCACTTCCGGCATCACGTCCTTGCCATTTACCGGAATTGGCGTGCGCGATCTGTTGCGGAGAGCCACATGCAATACAGACCGGTTCTCGGTCTCATTGATCGGACGTCCGGCAAACATGTCCGCAATTGCCTGCTGGAGATTGCACGCACCGGCAAGGGCCACCAGTTTCCGGATGGTCTCGTCCGTGGCACGATTCTTTGAGTAATCAAGATACAGGCCTGCTGCATCAACGACAAATCTTTCGGCCCTCCCGGCATCCTTTCCAAACAGATCCCTCAAATGGAGAGATTGGATCTGACCGTAGTGCTCCTCTAGCGCCTTCCACTCTTTTGTTTCCACTGGAATCCTGCTTTTCTTATTCATGGTCTCCTTCGTTGCCTTTTGTTCAAATCTCTCTTAGGCCGTAACGATTCAGTTGCGATCAAGCCGACCCTCACCCTAACCCTCTCCCTCCGGGAGAGGGAACTACTTTCTTCCTGATTGCAGTGGCACACCATTTGGTGAGCGCATCGCGCGTCCCTCTTCTACCCTCTCCCGGTACGCCGGGAGAGAGCCAGGGTGAGGGTCCCGTGTGGCCTCATCTGAATCGTTCCGGCTTAGTTGAGCCCAGTGACCTCCACTGGCATACCGAACTTGACAATCTTTGACAAGCGGAGGATGTCCCAGTTCGTCAGCCGGAAACATCCGTGCGATTCCTGGCGACCTATTGTTTCGGGATGCGGTGTGCCGTGAATCCCAAAACCCGGCATGTTCAGGCCAATCCAGAATTCACCAACAGGGCAATTAGACCCAGCCGGAATGATCAGCTTCCGGCCAATCTCCTGCGCACGCGGCGACTCCGGATAATTCCTGGGGTCGAACACATAGATCGGGTTAGCCGCGAATGTCGCCAGGGACAGTGCTCCTTTGGGCACCTTGGAGAGGTCCGCAGCTACCGAGCACGGAAACGATGCAATGATCCGGTTGTTGGCATCCATGGCGCGCAACCTGAATGCGCGGCAATCAATGACGATCCGCACCGCCTCGGGCAGGCTGCCAGCGTTGGCCACATTGGGCACTCTAACAGTCTTTTCCACCGCGTTGGTGCCCCAACCGCTCAACTCCGGATTGAGACTGCTGAGATATGCCTCCGATGCATGGAATTTCTCGGACAGGACCTCTGAAAGCGACTCTGCGGCCATGGCGGGCACAGCGGCTGCGGCAACCCAGTCCGCCGGCGCATAGCCGATCCTGCCAACATCCTGCTGTGTCACGATGTAGTCCTTGAACGCTGGATGCTTGTCAACGCCCAACGCCGCAGCGAGTCCGCCCTCCACAGTCAGCCCGGCTGCTTTCTTGAAATCGGAAAGCGCCGCCCGCGTCTTGGATCCGGACCTGTTGTCGATCAATCCGACGCCAAACCCCTTACGATCAAGAGCCACCTGCAGTTCTACGGTGGTCATCGTCTGCGGCGCATCCTGCCCCGGCGCGACGACCACGCTCATCACGAACATTCCAACGGCCAACAAGACTGATTTGTCCAGCATCACGCTATCTCTCCTCGCCAATGGATCATAGTCGATTCTGCGCTGCGTGTCTTTGCTTTTTTCAACGTTGCCAAGCAGCGCCTTTTCGGCCACTATACCCGTGTTTCCGGGAGGGTTATCTTCAATGAAGAAGAGGATACTGATAATCGATGACGACGAGCCATTGTCGCAGTTAACCGGGTCCGCTCTAGAGCAGAGCGGCCTTTACGAAGTGCGAATAGAGAACAGACCTACCCTGGCCAGAAAGGCTGCGGAGGAGTTCATGCCGGATCTCATACTCCTGGACGTTATCATGCCGGAAATTGATGGGGGGACAGTGGCGTCTCAACTCCGCGAGCGCAGGCTTCTGAAAGATATTCCGATCATCTTTCTCACATCCGTCGTTGGAAAGAAGGAAGCGGCCGCACACGAAGGAACTATCGGCAAGGAACACTTTCTTGCGAAGCCAGTGACGATAGCCGAACTGCTTGAAGCCGTACGCTCAACCATCGCCTGACATTGCGAATTCGAGAAACTTGTTCACGCCAAGGTTTCAGACTTCAGGCGCGGAAGGACAGAGTTCCATCAGCTTCTTCAACTCAGGCACGGGCCGGAGAACCCTGCCACGCGGCGACATGCAGACGTGATCCGTATACCCGGTGACAAGGAGTTCATCGCCGCGGGTGACTTCGTACTCCAGCCGGAACCGGCCTCCTCGAATCGCCGTCCTGCAGATGCAGATATCCAGCAGGTCATCGAATCTGGCCGGCTTCCTATAAACGCAATTCACCTCCACCACCGGGAGCATCACCCCGCGCTTTTCCATATCACCATACGGCATGCCGGCCTTGCGCAGCAATTCACCGCGCGCCATCTCGAAATAGACAAGATAGTTCGCATAGTAAACAACGCCCATCTGGTCGACATGCGCGTATGGAACCCGCACAGAATGCGTAAACATCTGCTTCTTCCCTGATCACCTTCATCCAATCAGGCTTTGCCTGGAATCGGGACTACATCATCTTTCGGCGCAACCACGGCCCCTTTCTCAAAGTCAGTTGCCGATGGACTCAGCGCCAGATTGTACCATGATGACTTCTCGTTATCCACCAGGTCAGACCACTTCACCAGGTCGCCGGTGTAGGCGGCAATGCGGCACATAATACCGGTCATCGTCGACTCGGCAACATTACGAGCCTCGTTAAGCGGCTTGCCGTCGATAATGCTCTTCAGCAAGTCAATGTGTTCCTGGACATACGGCCCGCCGACTTCCTGAAAGTCTGGAACAGCGATCTTCTTGTCCGTCACCATTTTGCCGGTTCCCCACGTCGAGCCTTCCGTTCCGACAAAATGTTCGCTTACTCGACCATAGGCGCCACCAATCTGGCGGCACATACTGTGAATATGACAGTCGTCGTCATAATCCAGTTCAACACTGAAGAAATCGAACTGGTTGCCTGTCTTACGACGGGCCCTTCCGCCGAACCCGATGGCATATTTGGGCGGATGCCCGATGAACCAGTTGGCGACATCAATATTGTGAACATGCTGTTCGACAACGTGATCTCCGGACATCTCGGCGAAACTCACCCAATTCCTTACCATATAGTCGGCGGCGCTCTCGCCCTGCTCGCGATTCTTGTACCACAACGCACCGCCGCACCACCAGATACAACCGCCGGTAATCCGGCCTATCGCGCCCTTTTCAACCGCAAACTGGTTCTGGCGATAGCCGGCCTGGTGCCTGCGCTGCGTGCCTGCGACAACAGCCAGCCCCTTCTTTTTGGCAATTTCTCCGGCAGCAATAATTCTGCGTGCACCAGGCGGGTCAACGGCAACCGGCTTCTCCATGAAGACGTGTTTGCCTGCGTTGATGGCGGCCTCGAAATGCACCGGCCGGAAATTGGGCGGGGTCGCAAGCAGAATCACATCCGCATCGGTAGCCACAACCTTCTTGTAGGCATCGGCGCCATAGAAACACATTTCTGCCGGAACACCATGAGTCTTGCCTACTGCCTCGGCTTTTTTCTTGAACCAGTCGGCAGTGGCAACAACGTCCACCTTGAGATTGAGATGCTTACAGGCTTCGATACAGTTGTTCAGCGCGCCCGATCCTCTGCCGCCGCACCCGATCACTGCCACCTTGATCCTGTCCCTGGCCGCGCCAAAGGCGCGATTCGCCGCCATAGTCACAACAGCCGCCGCGGCTGAAGTCTTAATAAAATCCCTGCGTGTAAATGCCATCACCGTGTCTTCCTGTCCAACCATTGTGCGCCCCTTTCAATTACCGTCACATCCAGTCTGCATCCAACTTTACTGATTTTGAACCCGTCAGCGGCAATCCGTTGTTTCTTTCCTTCTTCCCGCTCCAAGCGTCACACCTTTGCCTCTTCCCACTGCTTTTCAAGAAACCGGAAGGCCTTGGGAATTTCGATCGCGGCATCGCCGACGCATCCGCATTCCAAGCTGCAGTAGTCGCTGTAGCCGATCATCTTCAACCCACGGAATCCATCCACGAAACTGCGCTCATCCTGCCCTGGCAGATTCCGCTTGGCGCTGGCCAGGTGCACGTGATGCAGGTACTTGCCTGCCGACAGGAACGCGCCGCAGTCGCTCGTCTCCTCGATGTTCATATGATAGAAATCGCCCATCATGCAAATGCCAGGATGATTCACATCGCGGCAGATGGCAGCGGCATCGGCAAGTTGCCGGAGAAAGAACGCTTCGCGTCTGTTGAGCGGCTCAATCAGCACGCGCGTTCCGCACTTGACCGCATGTTCGCCAATGTCAGGCAGCATATCGGTCAGAACCTTGCGGGCCTCCTTGTTGCCGAGCGTTGTCTTTCCGTTGAAAGCCGGCACAACTATCACCCCGGTCGAACCGAGTTCGCCGGCGGCAGAAAGGATTTCCTTGATGGTCGTGACGGCCAATTCGCGCTGAGCCGGATCGTGAGAAACCGGGACACCCGAGAAGCCGGCGCAGATTGCAGCCATCTTGATGCTCGTCCCCTTGAGCGCATTCTTCAGGCTGGTCACCCTTTTGGAAAGGCCGCCTCCCCCGACTTCAAGACCAACGCCGCCCCATGTCTCCAGCTTCGCGATTTTTTCCTCAATAGATTTGCCCGGTATCCGGCCTTCCTGACTCGCCAGCTTCAGAACGCTTTCTTTATGCGATTCTGGAACGGCGTCAGCCGCGCGCAGCGAGACACCGGCAGTACAGGCGCCTGCAAGAACCCCAGCCCCTATTGCAGACTTGATCATAGTTCTCCGATCCATCAGCCCGCTGTCCAAAGACTTCCGAGATTGCGAGTTGTTCCCGATGTGCCCTTTCATTCCATCCCTCCGTGGTTCCGTCATGACGAGCCGCCGTGGTCACTTGGAGCGCGGCGCGGTTCAACATTGGTCTGGATCATAGCCCCGGAAACAGATGTCCTTCAATGGAAAGTTTGTGTTTTCTCGTCGGCGGACAATCTATGGCGACAGGTCCCGTCTAAGCCGGAACGATTCAGATGAGGCCACACGGGACCCTCACCCTGGCCCTCTCCCGGCGTACTGGGAGAGGGTAGAAGAGGGACGCGCGATGCGCTCACCAAATGGTGTGCCACTACAATCAGGAAGAAAGTAGTTCCCTCTCCCGGAGGGAGAGGGTTAGGGTCGGCTTGATCGCAACTGAATCGTTACGGCTAAGTAACAAGATCAGCCACGCTGGGAAAGTTGCGCTTGATCTTGTTGATCAAGCGCTCCAGAACATGCAGCTTCGCCAGCGCCCTGGCCACAAGATATATCGCCAGTATTACCAGGCACAGGCTGATGAAAAGAACGGGGGCCAGCATGGGCAGAACCTGAGCCACCGCGTAGTACTTTGATGTTGCGATCAGGATACTCAGCACAGACAAAGGAAGCGCACATACCGCTATTCCCGTCCGCATAAGCGACAGCGCGGTCCGCTTCTCGGCAAGCAGAAGCTGGATCTCGTTGATCGCAAGCGTAATCTCCCTGCTGGACGCTCCGTTTGCGTGTTGTGTCAAATCCTTCACCAGCTCAAGCTTATCATCATCACCATGCATTGATCACATCGTTGTATATTTCGGACCGCCACCAGCCTCAGGCAGATTCCATTCAATGTTCTTGTATGGATCTTTGATCTGGCAGGTCTTGCAGTGCAGGCAGTTGGAGAAGTCAACGTGTATCTTTGTCTCGCCTTCAGGCAGTGAATACACCTGCGCCGGACAGAACAACGTGCAAGGCGCACCGAACTTGCCGATACATTCCTTGCAAACCTCAGTGTTGATGATCTTCAGATGACAGGGTTGGTTTTCCTCGTGCTTGGTGCCTGAGAAGAACAGATCGGAAAGCCTGTCCAACTGTAGATTCCTATCCGCCTCACCGCACTTCGCAACCGGTGCCCACGGCGTGACAGCGGACTTTGGCTTCAGTGTTTCGGAGTCCTTCTCCACTCCAAGCCGGCCCGGCGGCAACACGCCGTATGTCACAACACTCATCCCGGCACCCATCACTCCACCCAGCGCTCCATATCTGAAACTTGCGCGCACATTCCTCACCCGCGTCATCTGTTTCCAGCCTGCCGTTTCCTTCATCCGTTTGGGATATTCGCTCAGGGCGCCGGCCGAGAAATCACCCCTTTTCCAGCATTCAAACAGGGTATCCCCGGCTGCTATGCCGGACTGGATCGCAATGTGAACGCCCTTCAGCCGGAGCGAATCCAGAAGACCGCCGCCATCGCCGACAATCATCACACCGTCCGCAACCAGGCCCGGACTCGAGTGCACGCCTCCTTCCGGCAAAACCTTCGCTCCGTATCCTATGGGCTTCCCACCCGCAATAAGGCCCTTTATGAACGGGTGCATTTTGAACTGCCGGAACAGGTCATGGGGATTGAGAGTCGGGTTACTGTAATCCAGCGCCGTGGCAAGCCCGATCGCAATCGTGGTATCACTGAGGCAGTAAACGAAGCCACCGCCGTAGGTCCAGTAATCAAGTGGATACCCGAACGTGTGGTAGATCGAGCCGGCCCGGCCCGCCACCGCCGGCGCTTCAATCACTTCCTTGATTCCGACGGCGAACGTCTGGGGATTGCTCCCAGCCAAACCTTTGTCGGCTATCAGTTTCTCGGTAAGCTTGCCGCAAGCGCCTTCGCCAAGAACAACAACTTTACCGATAAGATCGGGACCTGGATCAAAGTTGGGTTTCTGGGCGCCGGTCTTGTCGATGCCGCGGTCGCCGATCCTGACCCCGGTGATCCGGCCATTCTCTTCGAGGAGCGACGCCCCGCTCAGGCCGGCCTGAACTTCGGCGCCGGCACTCTCGCACAATTTGCCGAGATACCCCGCAACCTCCGACATTGAAACGATCGGGAATCCATGCGCCTGCATCATCGGTGGAATCCATGGTAGTTTCATCGCACCGCCGCTTGTCAGTCGGCAGAAGGTTTCAGACTTCACCCGCGAAGCCACAGGCATGTTTGCCAGTTCATCCTTGCTGAACAGTTCAGAAAGCGGCGCCGGATCCACCACCGCTCCTGAGAGTACATGCGCTCCGATACACGATCCCTTCTCAATCACAATCACACTTGGCGGTTGACCCGGTCCGCTGGATCCGGCTTCTTTGACACGCTTGAGCAGACGCAACACCGTCGCCAACGTTGCTACGCCCCCACCAACACACACGATATCAAAACTCATGGAATCGCGTTGCATGCTTCCCTCCCTGTAGCGGTATTCATTTCACTTGGAACATCGACCGAAACCATTAGAGCCTCAATTGCGGGCAACAGATCCACATCAAGGTATTCCCGCCACGCGGCGGCTACGGCCGGCCATGGCGAAAGACCAGCAAGTGATGACTGGCAGAATTCCATCACGGAAACGCGCGGATCAGCTACGCCGCCCGCCCGCCAGGACGAGGCCGCAGTGATCTTTCGGGAAACAGCATCGTTCCCAAGTGTCTTCCCGGCGAAATCAGGATCGCCGCAGGAATCCAGCAGATCGTCGGCAAGCTGGTAGGCTGTGCCAACCGAGTATCCAGCCTCCCTGAGAACAGGCGAAAGGGCTTCATTGCTGCAGCCGGAAGCATATGCAGCAAAAGCAAAGAGCGAGCCGGTCTTACGCCGCGCCAGGTCAATACACTTGTTCCAGTCAGGCGCTTTGCCGCGCAGCAGCAGTTCCTGCTCAACCTCAGCCTCGCACATCTCGCGCAGCGACGCCACAAAGGTGTCAACCGGCCTGCCGGTCTGGATGCCGCTCACAAGTCCGAACGCCTCGCAAACCAGCAGGTCACCAACCAGCACGGCGCCGGAAACGCCCTTCTGAATCCAGAAGGATGGGGCCCCGCGGCGCATTATGCCTCCGTCAATTACATCGTCGTGAAGCAGGCTTGCAGCATGCGAGAGCTCAACCGCGGCCGCGGCTTTGAGAAGATCTTCATGGGAAACCCCGGTTGCAGCACCCACCCGGAAAGTCAGGCGGGCACGAAGCATCTTGCCGACGCCAACCACCCCGGAAAGCTGTTCCGCCACGGAACGGAGCGCGGTGCCGCCCAGGCAGCCGGTCATGACCACCCTCACCTCTTCCACCGCCTCGTCAAGTTGCCGTCCGTTCATCTTGCTTGCCCTTTAGACAAAGTAATCGACCTGCGCTATTTACGACAAAGGCGGACATTCTGACATATTTTCCACAAAAAGCTGCAACTTTTTGCGTAGACATGACCATGAACGCGGTTGAAAGTGCGTCGGCCACTGTGGCTGACGGACATACTGACCACGCGGCGATGTGACCACTTGCCTTGAGCCCGGTGGCCGGATCAACAATGTGCTCGCCTTTTACCTCTGTGCCCGAACCGCTCAGCGCCTCATTCAACAGGCATATGCTTTCCATGCCGGCAGCCTTCCCCCACTGCCCGCCCACTCCCACTTTCCAGCCGCATCCTTTATCGCCGTCTCCGGATGCAAGCGCAGTACTGCCGCCGGCAACAATGAGATAGTTGTTGATGCCCCACTCTTCAAGAATGTCCGCAGCCTTGTCCAGGGCATACCCCTTGCCGATGGCGCCCAGGTCGATCAATACCCCTTCACTACAACCTGATTCCATCTTTATGCCTACCGAAAAGGAAGCACTGTCGAGTTCAAGACGCCGCATCCCGACGCGACTCAGGCTTAGTCCATGGTCCGGCCTGCAGGAGCGGACGGTTGTGCCTCCCGCAGGCTTAAGAAGCGGGCCCACTGTCACGTCGAAAGCACCTTCAGTCACATGGTTGACCCACGAGGCGGCGGCCAGGCACTCAAAGACATCCGGCGTAATGCGGGCCGATTCACCGGGTTTCAGGAGGTTGATCCGCGAGATGTCGCTGCTTCCGTCATGCCTGCTCAACAGGTGCTCAAGCCTGTCAATCTCCGTGAAAACCGTTTCCGCGGCCTGCCTGACATAGGTGCTATTCTCATGGACCACGATGACCTCGAACGACGTGGTCATTGCCTCATGAAAACAGCGATGCAGGGCAACTGCAGAGAACGACATACTTCAGGAGAGTTCCTTTCAACCTAGGATCCGGCGTGGCATTCCGGCATAGACTATCCCGGCAAGCAGAACCGTCAGGGCGCAGTACTTGTGGATGCTGACGGCAAGAATCTGCCAATCTGTTCCCAACACGCGAAACATGGAGCTCACGCTGCCGAAAACCGATATCAGCACTCCAACCGCGATCAGCCAGAAACAGGTCTTCTGCACAATTGAATACCGCTGCTCCTTTTGATCGGTGGTGAATTTGTAGTCTTCCGCCCTGAAGACAGCCATGCCGGCAAAGCTGACCGCAAGCATGGCACCACACGCGGCATGAATCAGCGTGAGATAGCCGCTCAGCGGGCAACCTCGCAGAGTTGCGCCAATGAATCCTGTTCCGGCAAGCATCAGGAGGCTCAGCCAGAAGACCACGGCAGCGAGCCTTTCGAGCAACGGAAACCGACCCGCCCTGGCTCTCTCCTTACTACCGGCATCACGCGCAAGAGCCCGTGCAAGGAGCACCATCACAACCACGATGGCCACCGAAACTATTGTTAGCGTACGAAACATCAGCATCTCCTCACGGCACTGGGTCTACCTGCCCTCTTTCCCCGTGGAACCGAAGAACATGATCACCCTGCGCAACGCCAGCAAACCGTACAACGCGAGAATTGCCCCGATCAAGACCGTCATGGCAACGAGAACTGTCTTGTACCAGGAACGAACCAGGAACGACATGCCAAACAACCTGTGGAACGTCGCATCCTGTCCCTGCAGTTCAGCCATCGTCTTGACCTGGCCTCGAGTCGTCTTCAGCGGTCCAGTCGCCGCAACCGCACCGAAGAAGAACGGCGACTTGACGGAGTGGCAGTCAATGCATCTTGCCGAGCCAAGCGCCTGCCTGGCCGGCCGTACTTCATGAGCGAGCGGCCACGCGACCGGTTGCGCCGCGGAATGATCCGACGCCACAAGGGCACCGGCCTGATCAACTGTGAACATCTTGCCGCTGGAAATGTAGGCGTACTTTGACTTGGCATCAGCCTCCGCAAGAGTCTTCAGCCCCATCGTTACCTGCTCCTCGGTAAGGCGATAGCCTGTACCGACAGTCTCGATGACCGAGCGAACCACAAAGTCGGGAACAAGCGGCGCAATCTTTCTATTCTTCAACCAACCCCATGTCGCCACATCAGATTTCATCCTTGCTGAATCGGCGACTTCGTCTTTCAAGAGAAGCCGATTCAACACGCCATCGTCGCCCAGCTTGAAGAGCCTGTCTCTGACAGCAACGACCGGCACACCGGAATCAGCGTAACCGGCACCGGCGAGAGCCTTGAGCAGGGCCATGTACCGGCCTTCAATCTCTGGATCAAGCGTTTCGGCGGCCGGGTCGCAGGAAGGCGCCAGAGGCGCAAGCGACGCATCGTCCCGCTCCACAAGCCAGCTTGTACCCGCCGGCGGCCTGTTGGTTCCTTTGCAGGCACCGACATCCAGTCCTCCATCAACATTGACCCGGAATATCCTGCTTCCGTCGGCAAACACCGACATTCCAAAATTCCCGGCATCCACACTCAGCACCTTGAGCACTTTGTTGAGTTGGGCGGACGTGTCCAGTATGCCGGAGGCGGCCTTGCTGATCTCCTCGGGCCTGATCGGCTTGACCTGATCTTTCTCCAGCCTGGCCCAGAATGCCGGCCATGTCATTCTGTATGGGCCGATCCTGCCGTCTTCGCCTTTCATGAATACCGGTTCGACAATTGAAGGTAGATCCGTAAACCACTGGGCCACGCCATAGATGCCCATCCGGTTGGCTCGCGCGGTCCGTACCTGCACCGGCTGCTGTGCCGGCAACGGTCCGGAATGACAGGCGGTGCAGGTCAGCTTCTCGAAGTGTATCGCCGGGAAGCCTTTGTGCTTCGGGTAAGGTGCGCCCAACCGGCCGCCGGGCGAAGCCAGTCCATCCTTTGCATCCCCGCCAAGGTGACAACCACGGCAAGAGGAGACCTCGGCCAACTTGCCACTGCCCTGTCCGGCGGCGGCTTCAATGCCGCGCGTGACCATGTGATCCATCCCGTTACGATGACACTCAACGCAGTTCATTCCACCCCTGGAGTGGACATCCCAGTCCACATCCTTCCGTGACTTCCCAACCTCGGCGACGGAGTGACAGTAGAGACACCGTTTGTCCTGCGGCATTGCAGCGATGTCAATGAATGCAAGGGATTTCCTGTTGAACTGGCCAAGGTCATATCGCACGAATGGCGCGACCGCGAACGTGCTGTCGTCCTTGTTCGGGCCCTGGTAGACGTCCCATGTCGGAGCCACGCGCGATGCCATGCCTCCGACGTCGCCCAGGCCCGACGCGGCCGTAGCGGCCCAGCGGAAGTTCTCGCGGCCAACCTGCTTCGCCCATTCCGAATTATTGTACATTTCGGAACCGCTGTGACAGACAAGGCAATTGATCTCAATATGCCCGGAGACAGACCACCTCGCTGTTGGATCGTCCATATCATCCGAGGTTTCGCCCAGGCCACCACCTGGCAGATGCCTGCCGAACTGCTTCATAAACTCCCACGGCGAGATTCCTAGGGCTTCGATCTTCCACGTGTTTGTCCAACCGCGCTGGGATACAGGTATCTGGGTGCCGGTTCTTTCATCCATCCATATCCACGGCTGAGCCGGCCGGCCACGGTCGACACCAGCCTCGGCGTAGTCAAAATGCCAACCGTGACTGATCTTCTCATAATCATGGCAGCCGCCGCATGTCTTCCGCGCCGAAAATGGCAGGCTCGCTCTGTCCTGGGGTACTATCTTTCCACCATCCTCGTCGTAGAGGGCTATGCGGTGCACTGGAATAGTCCGGCTGCCGTGCCATTCATGGAATTCCTTCGCGGCAGACGCGGAGGACGGAGTTCCGTATGCAACGAATGCCAGCGCAAGAGCGACCGCTCCAGGCATCGCATACCTGTAAGATCTGGAATTCTCAACATTCATTGACAGTTGTATCTTCCTCGTGGCAGTCACTTTCACACACGGAAATCTTCAGGCTTGAATTCAATCTTCCGGCCGCTTGCCACTGCATCGTTCACAGCGAGAACAGCCACGGCGGTCTCGTAGGCCAGTGTCGCCGGACAGTTGAGCGGCACTTTGGACTTTATCGCGTCGAAGAAGTTTTCAAGGTGCGGCTGATGCGCCGGCTTCGGCAGCTCAATCGGCAGTGGCCACTTTCCGGCTTCCGCCGTCACGCGGACATCCACCATCACATTCTTTGTCGCTGATGGAGCCGGTGCCTCCGACATCGCATTCAGATACTTCTTGCTCACCCACTGGTCCCACTCCGGCGCAGTGGCTTCGCGTTCCGCCACGTTACCCATCTGCGGGACTTCTGAAAGGACAAGGGTGCCTTCACTGCCCATGAACGTTTCATAGAAGCCGCCATGCTTGCTGGTAGTCAGCGTCTGATAGAAAGCCCTCGCCACACCTTCCTTGTTTTCGTATTCGTAAATAGCCAGCACATTGTCATACCACTCGTGCTTGCCGTAGTAATCAATGCCGCCGGACGCTATGACCGACTTCGGATTCGTGCCCCACACCCAGTCAAAGATATCGATCTGGTGTGAACCGAGGTCCACGATTGGACCGCCGCCGTACTTCTTGTACCACCGCCAGTTGCGAAACTGGCTCATTGAGGCGTAGCCGTATTTCTCAAGCTTTGCCGGGTCCATCACGTCTTTTGCCGGCCAGCCCAGGTCTTCGGTGATGGATCTGTTCCATTGTCCGTAGCCGTGCGTGACCCGGCCGAGAAGTTTTGCTTCCCAGATGAGCTTGTCGACTGCATGTATGTAGCGCGGATTGCTGCGGCGCTGGTGGCCTATCTGCAGAAGTTTGCCGGTTGCCTTCGCGGTCAACACCATGCTCTTTGCTTTCTCGAGGGAATTGGACATCTCCTTCTCACAGTAGACATGAAGCCCTGCATTCATGCAGGCATTTGCATGTTCAGCGTGCATCCAGTCCGGGGATGCCACAATCACCGCGTCCAGGTTCTTCGCTTCCTGCGCGAGCAGTTCCCTGTAGTCCTCGTAGGAGTTCGGGGCATGCCCGAACTTCCTCACATACTTGACCGTGTAATTCAGATTGTAGTCCCAGATATCGCATATCGCCTTGAATCTCACGCCGGGAATACGAAGCAGGGAATCGGTCAATACGCGGCCCTGCGAGCCGGCACCGATCAGCGCAATATTGAGGTCATCGACTGCAGCCTTCGCCGGACCTTCTGCGGCACCGGCTCTTCGAGCAAGCAGAAGGCCGGCGCCTGCGGCTGCGGCCGACTGCAGGAATTGTCTTCTATCGATATCCATATCTACCTCCACACTCACAACGTTATCCGGCTGCCAGTTCGCCTCCGGGCGCCCAGAACGATCGTCGAATACTAGACTCAACAATAGTTGTTCACAATGGATATTTTAGGGAATCTTCCGTCGGTTCAGTCTCATACGCTCATCCACTTGTTTTAATCCTGGTCCGTGAATCTTTCAGCCTGATTGTCCTGTCGAACACAAGCCTGCCTGGCACAAGTCAGGGCCACATGAAGAAGACCAGAAATACTATGGAAAGGCCCGGTTATGATCAAGAGCCTATCCGAAAACCTGTTGGGACCAATAGGTTTTCGGATAGCTCCAAATGTCTGCCTTGACAACCGGATGGACAAGCGTGATTGTGTCGCTGTTGCCTGGCATCACATAGAGGATGAAAATGCCCGAATTCCCGGAAAACACAAAGCTGCGCGATCTCCAGACCAACGAGGAATGGTTCAAGCCGCAGAAGGACGCCCAATGACCGATCCCCTGCTTCAGTTTTCTTCCGCTGAGTTGTCAGACCTCGGCATGAAGCGCAAGAATAATGAAGATGCCATGCTGAACATGCCTGAATACAAGGTGTACTGCGTGGCCGACGGGATGGGCGGCGCCGACGCCGGTGAGGTGGCCAGCAGCAAGGCAGTTGAATCAATCAGGGCCGCTTTCCATGCCTCCAAGGACTCTCTGGACGCCAGCGTCTCTCAAAAGGGGCGCATTGTCTCAAAGGCTTTAAAGGAAGCGAGCGAATGGATATGGAATCACTCAGTCGAGCAGGGCATGAGAAGTTGCGGCACCACCGCCGTCGTGCTTGTTTTTGATGCAAAGAATTCACGGCGCGCACTGGTTCTTCATGCCGGCGACAGCCGGGCATATCGTTTCAGGCAGGGAATAATCGCACAGATCACCAGGGATCATTCGTTCGCGGAAGCAAGCGGCGTTGAAGACGCGCGCTCACTGCCGGCAAGGCTGCAAAACGTAATCACGCGGGCAGTGGGCATAGCCAGGAGGGTTGTCCTCGACGAGACCCCTGTTGACGCACAGGCCGGCGACATCTTTCTGCTTTGTTCTGATGGCCTGACAGGCATGCTTCGGGACAGCATGATCCAGGACATAATCAGGAGAAATGAAGAAGAACCGCTGTCGAAGATGGCGGAGGCGCTGATCCGCGAGGCAAACAATGCGGGCGGAAGCGACAACATCTCCGCGATTCTCGTGCGGGTGCAGCAACGGGAAAGCGACGCGGGACCCCGGCCTCAACCGGCCGTGCTTGAATCTGACAACGATATGCTCCCGACATCCCTTTCTTCCACACATGCCACGGCTCCCGCGGGTGGAATTCCTCACGAGCGCACACAAGTGTTCGCGCCAGTGCCCATTGCCAGGGGCGGTCTTACACTGACAGTGCGACTCGGACTCGGCTATATCGCAATGCTTCTCCTGATACTCGCTTTGATAATGATGAACGACCGCAAGAGAACTGCCAGAGCGAACCAAGGCATTGCAACTGCCGAGCCGGACATAGTCATGCCCATGATGCAGCGCAACAACGGCATCCTTTGCGAACCGTCGGAGGCAATACTGCCGGAAGAAACCGTCGCCGAGAACAACAACATTCAGGAACCATCAGACAAATGGACTGACGAGCCTGGATCGAGCCCGGATGACGAACCCGCCAATGAATGACACGGGCGCGGGTCAGGAGCCGGTAATGAATAACATTTTCATGTCAAGTGGGAATGCTACAGCCACTAACGCACTCAGAGCCGCCGTCGCCCAAGGGGCTGTGGCGAGTCGGCTACAGGAATGGAGCTTTCCGCTGTAGCCACGGCACTCTGTTGCCGGGTCCGGATGAGTCGTGTTGTAAAGGCATTCAAGGTTCCTTGTGTTGCCGGTCGCAGATCCACAGTGGAGCGACTGACCATCAATTGCTCAACCCCTGCAATGGGGCTGGAATGCGGCCGCCACGCCTGATGAAGACCGCACAGGAGTGCGTATTGACAGGCATGACGGGCCCGCCACCCAGCAGGCCGCCGAAATTGACATAGTCGCCAACAATCTTTCCCGGCGCAGGTATGACGCGCACCGCAGTGGTTTTCTTATTTATCATGCCGATGGCGGCTTCATCCGCAATAATGCCACTCAGCGTTTCAGCCGTGGTATCGCCGGGGACGATAACCATGTCCAGCCCGACGGAACACACCGCCGTCATAGCCTCAAGCTTCTCAATGGTCAGAGCGCCTTCCGCCGCTCGTCGTGACATTGTGGCATCTTCACTGACCGGGATGAAGGCTCCGCTCATGCCACCGGCATGACTGGTAGCCATCGCACCACCGCGCTTCACGGCATCGTTAAGCATCGCCAACGCCGCGGTCGTTCCCGGACATCCCACCTTGTCCAAACCAAGCGCCTCCAAAATATCAGCCACTGAGTCTCCCGGCGCAGGGGTGGGCGCGAGAGAGAGATCTATTATGTTGAAGGGCACCCCGAGACGGGCCGCACATTTCCGACCGACCAGTTCACCGGCTCGAGTGATTTTGAACGCCACACGCTTTATCTCCTCCGCAACCAGTTGCAAGTCAAGATCCCGGCCTAATGCCTGGACAACAGCTCGAATGGTACCCGGGCCTGAGATCCCGACGGACAACCCGCCATCACCCTCGCCCGCACCCAGAAAGGCCCCGGCCATGAAAGGATTATCCTCAACCGCATTGCAGAAAATCACCAGCCGGGCGCAGGCGCCCCCTCCACTATCAGCCGTCAGGTCAGCGGCTTCCTTGATGATCTCACCCATCAGGGCCACGGCGTCCATGTTGATGCCGGCCTTGGTCGTTCCGATATTCACCGACGAACACAGACGTGATGTCTGCGCCAATGCGCGTGGAATACATCGGATCAACGTCTCCCCAGCCGGAGTCATGTCTTTCTGAACCAATGCAGAAAAGCCACCAATGAAATCGATGCCCAATTCCCTGGCCGCGCGATCAAGTTCCATTGCAATCGGCACGTAATCGCGCGACTCACAAGCCGCAGCCACCCAGGCTATCGGGGTCACGGAAACGCGCTTGTTGATGATTGGAATACCATACTCCTGTGCCACATCTTCAGCTGTGGGAACCAATCGCGCGGCCATCCTCATGACCTTCTCGTAGCATTTGCGGGCCACGCGCGTAACGTCTTCACCTGCACAGTCATGGAGGTCGACCCCCATGGTCACAGTGCGGATATCCAGATTCTGGGCATGAATCATACCCAGCGTTTCAATGATTTCCTGCGAACTGATTGACATTGTCTATTTCCCGCTGAGCACAATCAGACACGATGCATCGCCCTGAATATCTCTTCGTGCTGCATAATAATCGAAAGTCCGGAGTCGCGCCCGTAGGCCTCGAGTGCGGCCTTCAGCTTTGAATACGGCACGGTTATTCCCTTGATATCAACCAACATGACCATCGTAAAGAGATCGCTCATGGTCGTCTGGCTCACATCAAGAATATTCGCATTTACCTTTGCCAGCACCCCGGTCACCCCGGCCATGATTCCTGGACGGTCCGTCCCGATAACCGCAATGACAATTCGACTTTCCGCCTTGACCGCCTGCAACTCCGACACCGCCCTTGCATGCGCCGCCAATATCCGCATGTTCCCATGCACTTTTACCGGCTTATCCTTGGTCTTCATCGTATTTTCTGTCTCCCTGATCAAGTCTGGTCTTCTTCGCAATTCGAACGTCATCATTGCGCCACGAGGTGACCGCCGCGGTCACCGAGTAGGCTCAAATGATTTGTTCGCCGCACTATTCATAGTGTGACCACATTCGAAGGACCTTTACGGTTCTGATTGAATCCAGCACCTGATAGACAAGCCGATGTTGAATATTGATCCGGCGAGAATAGGCGCCGGTCAAATCGCCGACGAGCTTTTCGAAGAACGGCGGGGTTTTATAGGGATTGACGGCAAGAATCACCAAGAGCCGCTCAGCCTGTGGCTTGAGACCGGAGGACGCAAGTTTCTTGGCATCCTTTCTTGCCTGCTTGGTGTAAGCGAGTTGCCAACTCACCAATCCAGCTCCTTCTCACATTTTTCAATCGGCATCTTCAAACCTTTGATAATGGAGTCCTTCATGCCCGGTATGGATTCAAGAAAGAGCGTCTCTTCAATGGCTCGCCAATCGTCTGCAGATACGAGCACCGCAGAGTGGCGTTTGCCCGTAATATGGATCGGTTCGTGCGAATCCGCCACATCATCCATCAGGCTGTAAAGTTGTTTTCGAGCTATCGTAGCAGTTAGGGTGGTCATGGGCTTGTCTCCTTACGTACGCAATACCGTACGCCATCATGCGGTCACCGTCAATAATTACTTTTGAGGCGAGCAGTGCGCATGACGCCCAAATCAACCGCGTCCGCACGGTTGATTTGTAGCGGTCAATGTGCTTGTTCGCTGGTTGTTACCGATACGGCTAAACGCTTGAGGCTTACCTTCAAGTCAGCGTAGTGATATGCTTTCTTGGTATCCCGCCACACGGTAGCTTCAAAAGGGACCACCATGACCGCCGTTCGGGCATGTTTGTCTTCAGTATTAGGATATGTTTCAGCCGAACGGACACACGAAACGGACATTAGCATAGAGATGCGCAGGACTGGCCACTGCGCCTGTTCCATTGCGCCTTTCTGCACAACGTCATTGACCTGCAAACCACTCACTCTTAAGACAGCAACATCTATTTTCCAGAATGATCCTTCCGCCCAATCAATCGAAGTAATGCCCGGGGTCTGAATTTCAGGCCACACTGGGGATCTTAAACTGTGTTCAGGTATTTCGATGCCAATGCAGAACTCTTCGGCTGCAGCGGCGAGGTCCTTGCGAAAGAATGCCCCGTTCGTTGGTATTTGGTTCAACAAAGCCTGATTTATGATATTTGTGGCCGGAATCTTGGCGCAAGGCACAACCTCAGCGCATAGAACATAGGGAATGCAGAGCAATGCAACCACTAGCGACAATACATAGTTACTTCTTGCGATGATCATCATCTAGTCTCCTCGTTTTCTGCGAACGTTCCGGTTCAAACTGCGAGCTTTAGCGAGTTAGTTTGGAACCGGTGGTTGGGTCTCCAGTTTCCACAACCTCATAGATGCGTTTCTCATGATTCCATTTTACTTTGGTGCCGAGGTTTGCCAACCGGCTTTTCGCATCGTTGATGTATGCCGTGGTTTCGCCGGTGTCCGACGCGTGGCGAAACTCCTGACCATCTATGGCGTCCTTGTTCCAAGAGTTGAGGTCGTCCAAGATGCGTTGCGCTTCTGGCATCAGTGGCGCTTGCACGACGGCAACTTGTTGCGACGTTGCACTGACAGGGGCTGATGGAGATGGGCGTGAGTTGGAACAACCCGCGATTGCGAATCCCAGGATCACCATCAGCAGAGAACGGATCATCATTCTCCTATTCATTTCTTCAGACCTCAACGTCACCGTTCAGTTTCCGAGCGGAACGCGAGGTAAAATGCAGCGGCTGCCGGCTCCTGCCGGCAGATCCGGATTCGTCCTGACCAAGAGTCAGAGCGGCAATCCGCCCTGCCCCTCTATCTCCAGCTTCACCGTATGCAGATCCAGGGAACGCGGAACGCAGAACAGGAAGCCAACCGGCGCCGGCTTGCCGACTTCAATCAGCCCTGCAAAACCGTTCCTGCTGGTGCATGCGTGATGCCATGGCTGTCTTGATGGAACACCTCCGAATACCGGCTTGTTGGTTCCGTTCTCGAAGAAGTACATACCGCACCTGTCCTCCGGCAAGATGATCCACGCGGCTTGACATCTGTTGCTTGAGGGTGTCGACAGCGTAACATCTTCCGCATTGATCATCCGATACTCACCGGTCAGGTCTTTCTTGTCGGCGTCGCTCACAACCAGGGCTTTCCCGATCAGTTCAAGTTTCTCCGCCATCGGCTCCCTGATTCTGTTGAGTTTGTCAATCGCCTCGCGATCAGCGGAACGGGCCTCAATCGAACATTTCACAAGCACCAGCCTGTGCCCCTGCGGCGCCGTTCTGGAACAGTAGGCTGTCTCAAACTTCTGGGTATAGGCATTCGATATATCTATCCCTCCAGAGTTGGTGACTACGCCGACATTGTTTATCGACCACGGGCTTCCCGGTGCCGGATCTGCCTGCTCAAGAGCGGTTTCGGGCTCATCCGGCTGTGCCCGCGTCGCCTCCACCGGGGACAGCCCGGGCGCAGCTGGCGAGACTCCCCTCAGCCCGTCAAGATATTCAATGTCCTTCGCGGAGAGATCCAGTCGGTTTATCGACAGCTTCTTGCCGCCTGCCGCGCGCAACTGGACCGCGTCACCCTCATCCTTCATAAGAACGGCCGTGACACTGCGGCCCTGGATGGAGGTCCAGACGCGGGACACGAGTCCGGTATCCGCCACCGCGTCAGGCAGCATCGAACGGCACAAGAACACAACAACGATAACAGCCGCAACCCGCATGAGTCCTGCCTTCAATTTGCTCTAATCTCAACTATGATTCTGCTCAGTTTTCTAAACACACGGATATCGAGGACAATTGGCCACCACTCGTAGAGAAAAGTCTGTATCGGTCTCCACATTGAAACCCAGCCGCAGATGAGGAGTCCCTCCTGGACGACCTTCAATGCAAAATCATCCTCCAGTTTCCACATGGCCAGTGCAGTCTGCGCGGTTACGCAAATCAGCAAAAAAGTCAGACCGATCGCCAGGCTTGAGCGCCCCTGCCTGAACAGCAGCCTTAACTCCCGCCTCGCAGCGCTCAGCCTGTAATCAAAATAGTGATGGATCGAATCGGCCACAACATCAGAATGCTCTTTGCGGGCCTCCGCGGTCGGCAGGTATATGACAAGCTTCAGTGGCTGCTTCAATGAAATCTCTCTGGCCGCGCCGACAATGTACTCCTCGGCGTCTGCATCGATATCCTTCTCGTGAAACGGGGATGGATCCAGCGTATTGAACATCTGGCCGAGATTCTTCAATTCCAGTTCAATCAGGACATGTTCATCCTGCGTCCTGTAGCTTGATTCAGGCCCTGGTTTCGATTTCATCTCTCTTCCCCCTCCAGCCAGATCAGTTCCCTTTTGTGGCCGGTTCCGCCTGTTGAAGCCTTTGTCAGAACCCGGTACGCCACAGCCGGCAATTCGGCAGTTCCGGCTTCAATCAAAACACTGTCGAACTGCTTGTCATTTCTGGAAATGATATCTCTCAACCGCTGTTCGTCCCTGATCTGGGGCACCGGCCAGTCGCCATAGAAATACAGGCACCCGCGCGCAGTCTCGCTCAGGCCCCACCCGGCCACGCGCTCTCGCCGCGACGACTCTATTTGCGAGACAAAAGAAGTGATCTCCCGTCGCATCCCCTTCTCAGCATCCACGGCCCCGCCTCCAACCGACAGAACAGCGACATAGGCGCATGCTGTAACCGCCACGAGACGATCAATTCCAAACGCCGGCCTGCGCAGCATCAGGAAGACGGACGTAACCAGGCACGCAGCGGCCAGCGCGTGACCCGGAGACCATGAACCAAGAAAGGCTGCCGCCTTCCACGGCAAGGCAATACCTGGCAGGTGCAGAAGCAACGGGGCAGAAGTCATCACCGCCATGATCACGGCACAGATGGCCAGCCATGCGACAAAGAAGGGCTTCAGCCATCGTGGAATTCCACCATCGAGGACACTGGCGTACATCAACGCAAATGCTGGCAGCACGGGCAGCAGGTAGAGATCGCGCTTTGTAGCCGACAACGAGAGCAGCGTTACCATCCCGGCACCCCACAGGAGCAGGAAGAGGTCCGACGGTTCGATTGCCCGCCTCGTGCGGACACCAAGCGCAACGCGCATAATCCAGGCCATAATCAGCGGCAACCACGGTAGTGTGCAGACAGCAACCGTCTTGAGATAGTAGAAGTGGTTCGTCTTGACATGGCCGAGTTGCGGAGCGGTGCCCATCAGCCGCCCGATATGATTCGTCCAGAACCACTCTTTCCATAACTGCGGACCAGCGGCGGTCTTGAATCGCAGAACCCACACCCCGGCAAGCAGAATGAATATCGCGGCGCAGATAACATGCGGAACAAGCAGTGGTCGCACCGCGGAAACGGCCCCGGCCTTGCCGGTGATATGTATCCGCCATACAACGACAAGCCCCAGCCATGCAACTGCAACGAAAGCGGGACCGACCGCGCCCTTTGTCAGAAACGCGCCGGCGGCAAACGCACCCGCGGGCAGACAAAACCATCGCCGGCCGCCAAGGAACACTTCCCCGAAACACCAGACAGATGCTGTCACAAAAAACAACAGGGCGGAATCAACCCTGATCCAGTGTGTGTTCTCGATGAATCCGGCCATTGTACCAAGCAACACAACAGCAACCAGCGCCCTGTCCTTTCCGAGCAGTCTCAGACCAAGCAGGTATGTCGTCATCAGCGCGCCCAGGCCCCACAAAAGCGACGTCAGTCGCATTGCGCCTGCGTTGCCAATGAAGCCTCCAAGCAGCCTTGCAGCCCCGGCCGCCACGGCGTAGTACAACGGCGGCTGCTCTACAAACGGCTCTCCGGCCAGATGGGGCACGACAAAATCACCGGATCTGCCCATTTCGAGGGAAATCGCTGCAACCCTCGGTTCGTCGGGAGTCCACAAGTCACGACCGACAAGCCCGCAGAGTCCGACAATGACGCAAAGTGCGATCAGGAAGGCCATCGGAATCTGACGGTCAATTCTCGAGGTGTTTGGTGTCATCCCGTTTGTCCCGTGAAGGGAAGATCCTTAAGATATCAGGCTGAGGAACTCCTGCCTGGTGCGAGCTGAAGACCTGAAACTTCCAAGGATCGAGGATGTTGTCATAATTGAATTCTGCTTCTCGACCCCTCGCATCATCATGCACAGATGGCGGCATTCCATGACCACGCCTACACCCTCGGCATCAACCGACGAGAGAATGGCCTCGGCAATCTGCGAGGTCAACCGCTCCTGTATCTGGAGGCGGCGCGCGAAACAGTCAACAATCCGCGCCACCTTGCTTACGCCTATTACATGTCCTGACGGTATGTAGCCGATATGGCATTTCCCGAAGAAAGGCAGCATATGATGCTCACAGAGACTGTAGACCTCGACATCCTTGAGAATGATCATGTTGTTCGCCTCTTCCGCGAACTTAGCGTGTCTTATGATATCCTCTGGCTTCAAGTGATAGCCGGATGTCAGCAGTTCGAACACACCGGCAACACGTTCGGGCGTTCTGAGCAGCCCTTCGCGGTCAGGATCCTCACCGAGTTCCTTAAGCAATTGCCGAATCAGTTTCGTTACATTCTTCTTGTTCATTCCACGGCCTTTCATTGGACTGACGAGCTTTCAAAAGCAGGATGCCGATACTATGCGAATGCCACTCCGATTGCCACAATTAATACCGCCAACGTGACCAACCGGGAACAATCTCAGGGCTGCGTCGAGAAAAACATCCCTGCCGTGCCGGCAAGGCCGTTCCCGGCACAGCCGTGGTACGGATTTCGAGAATAATGACGAGCCGGGAATCCATTTCGTCGCGACGGGACAACACCATTCGGCACACCTACGAAGGAAGGGTAAAGTAGAAAGTGCTCCCTTTCCCGATGTCGCTTTCCAGCCCGATGGTGCCGCCGTGGGCCTCCACGGCCATCTTACAGAAGGTCAGGCCAAGGCCGTGCGAGCGCCTGCCGGCCTGCCTGACAGGTTCAACCTGGCCGAACTTTTCAAAGATTCGACGGTGGTTCTCTTTTGCAATGCCAGGGCCATCATCCTTGACCGCCACCCTGACCCCATCGGCCACCTTCTCAATAGTGACCTCGATCGATCCTGAGGACGGCGTGAACTTCCTCGCGTTTTGGAGCAGGTTCATTACAACCCGCCGGATAAGATCGCCATCAGCAGAAACTTCAATATCAGGCTCAGGCTCCCGGAACGAGACATGCGCGCAGTGCCCGCTTCCACCAGCGTACTTGATGGCGCCTGCTACCAGTCTGCCCAGTGCCAGCCGCTCCTTGTTGGGAACCAGCAAGCCTGCCTCCACGCGGCAGATATCAAGCATCGAGCTGATCATCTCCGAGAGATACTCTGCGCTCTGCATGGCAGACCGCACCATCTCTTTCTGATCTTCAGATGCGTCGGCACGCATGTACCGTTCCAGCGCCTGCATATTCAACAGGACAACGGCAAGCGGGTTCCGCATGTCGTGCACAATCATGTTGGTCATGTTGTCACGCAGCCGCTCCAATTCCTCCAGCCTGACAACCTGTTGTCTTGTTTGATCGTACAACCGCTTCATGCGTACGGCGTTGGCGACCCGCAGCGCTATTTCCTCATTGTCATAAGGCTTTGTGATGAACTCGTCTGCCCCGGCTTGAATACCGCTGAGCCTGGCCTCGCGCTCGACCATAGAGGTAACCAGAATCACGGGAACATGTTCCGTGTTCTTGTCTGATTTCAGACGACGACACACTTCCAGCCCGTCAATGCCGGGCATCATGAGATCAAGAAGTACCGCATCGAACGGGCGACTTCCCGCAAGTTGGAGCGCTTCGCTCCCGCTGGACGCACAAACCACGCCGAAATGGTGGAACTTGAGCAAGTTCGAGAGGAGAACCCGACAGATCTCGTCATCGTCAACGACAAGCACTGTAGAGTCCTTCCGCACGTCACCGCTTTCAAAAACTTTCATCGTTTCCCCTCCCATCCAAACCGGATCCTGAACCCGGTCTCTCGACACTGTGGTTCATAATTCCGCCAACGAATTTTCGGCCCGGCTGGACTCCCCGCCGAATCAGTTCGCATGCGGGGCGAAACATCCGGCTGGACCGATGAAGCCAATATGCGACCAAATTCAGACCTATGAGCACGTGGGATCCTGGGCCGATTCCGGAAAGATCCGTCCTTTCCCGACATGCTCAAGAAAGCGTCCAACTTCCAGTCTCAAGCTCTCAATCACATTTCTGCATGCATCCAGATCGCCTTTGGCAGCCAGGCTTTCCAATTCGGCCGCGCTGTGCCAGACGCCGTTGGCAGCGAGATTCGCAGCATCGCCCTTCAACCGGTGCGCAGTCCGCCTGAGGAGATCTGCACTCCTGCCGGCCACGGCGGCCTCTATTTCGATGATGTCTTTGGACGCCTGCGCCGCCAGCATCTCCAGCAACTTGAGGGCCAGGTCCTCATTGTTCATGCACTGCAAAAGCAGTCGATTGCGATCAAGAATGTCCGTGCTGTTCCCGCCGGTCCGGGCCACTCCCGTCACTGGTACCGGAGAAGGAGCCGGCCCTGCAACCCGATGCGAGGGTATTTCCATTGTGCGCATCCATTTCTTGATCAGGACACCGCGTCCCTGTGTCGCTTCGAACGCTAGCAGAACCCACCGGTAAGCACAAGATCGTTACTTGTCATTTTGGACCAATGCCTCAGCTTTACAGGACTATCGCAAAATGGCATTATGGTTGTTCAGGTAAAGCGGATGAACCAGGAGCCTATCCGAAAACCTGCCGGCCCGTGAGGAAGGGCGATCCAGAATGTGCTCCAAGTACGGGGTAAGAACGCATGCCGATATACGAGTTCTATTGCCAGAGCTGCAATACCATATTCAGCTTTCTCTCCAGGACAGCGAAGACTTCCAAAGCGCCACACTGTCCAAAATGCCGCAAAGCAGGGCTTAAGCGGCAGGTCTCCATGTTCGCGGCCACCGGCCAGGCGAAGGAGGAAAGCGCAGGCGACAAACTGCCGGTTGATGAAGCGAAGATGGAACGGGCCATGGGCCTGCTCGAGAAGGAAGCGGCAAACGTGAATGAGGACGACCCCAGGCAGGCGGCGCAGTTGATGCGGAAGTTTTCAGACGCGACGGGAATGCAACTCGGCCAGAATATGGAGGCAGCCCTGGCCCGGCTCGAGGCTGGAGAGGATCCGGACAAGGTGGAAGCCGATATGGGTGACATGCTCAAGGGCGACGAGGAGCCATTCATCATGCCCGGCAAGAAGGAAAGCGGCAAATCCCGCCGCCCGCCCCCCACCCGCGATCAGAAGCTGTACGAGCTGTAGCGACCCTCACGTCTCTTGCGGTTTCGTTCCCACAGGAGTAACTTGATTGCCATGAGAAACATTGAAAAAGCAGACTTCCTCCAGACGCTGGAGTCAACGCGGCGGGATTTCCAGAAAGGTTACTATGCGATGTACTCCAGCATATTCGGGGGCATCGTCACCGACCCGGTGCTCATGCTTATTCCCGTGGACGACCACCTCGTCCACCGCGGCGATGGAGTCTTTGAAACGCTGAAGTGCATGGATGGCAGCATCTATAACATGAAGGCGCACTTCGACAGGTTGTCCACGGCAATCACCCGTCTTGATTACCACGTCAAGTTCTCACTCGTTGAACTGGGCGGCTTCGCGGCCGGGACAATCCGCGCTGGCGGACACAGGGACTGTCTTGTCCGCGTGCTGCTCTCCCGCGGCCCCGGCGGCCTGGGAGTAAATCCCTACGAATGCCCGCAGGCGCACGTCCATGTGATAGCAAGCTCACTGCCGCCATCCTTCATGAAAGCACACCCTGGCGGAGCCAGGGTTGCGACCAGCTCCATCCCGGCAAAACACTCATTCTTCGCGGTCATCAAGGCCTGCAACTACCTGCCGAATGTGCTCATGAAGAAAGAAGCGGTCGACAAGGCTGTGGATTTCGTGGCGGGATTTGACGAGCATGGATATCTGGCCGAGGGCGCAACCGAGAACTTTGGAATAGTCACGCACGATAAGCGGCTTCTTTTCCCGAAGGCGGACCACATCCTGCCCGGCACCACGATGCTGCGCGCGGCCAAGCTGGCGGAAATGCTCGTGAAGGGCGGGGTTCTGAAAGAGATAGGATTCACCGACATCTCCGCCCGCGACGTCACGGGGGCAGCGGAAGTACTCATTCTAGGTACCACGCCGGATGTCACCGCCGTGATCGAGTTTGACGGCCGGAAGGTCGGCGACGGCACGCCGGGGCCAGTCCAGCAGGCACTGTACGCGCTCCTCGACCACGACATGCGCGCGAACCCAGCCATGCTCACGCGAGTACTATAGAACTTCCAGTTTCTAACGGTTGCATTGAGCCGGACAATAGACTACTGTCTCGACTTTCCACGGCGCAGAAAGGACAACCCTGACGATGGTAGACACAAATAAGCTCACCGGTGAACAACTTGAAGAATGGTTTCTTGGGGCGATCTACACCGAACCATTGCCCTTCCAGGAAATCATTGACGTCCTTGCTGGTCTCTACGCATCATCCTCGGCCGCACTCGCCGACTCGTGGTCTGAACTTCTCCAGGATGTTCTCAGGAAGAAGCATGACGTTCCGGCGATGCTCAGCCTCATGGAACTGAGGGCCGGCTGGAAGGATGACGACCCTGAATTCCGCAGCCTCTGTCATGACTCGATCCTCGGAACATACGCCCAGGCGCATGTCGGCTCCGCTTTTGTAGATTCGGTTGGCTTCGACAAGCCCGACGTGTCGACGTTCGAATCGCTGAGGCGACTGCGCCTTCTCCTCCAACTCGCACCTGGTTTGATCTGCATGGACAAGACGTGGGGCTTCGGCATCGTCAATAATATCGACGTCTTTTACAAAAAGGTCTTGATCGATTTCGAAAAGAAACCGGGCCACGGATTGTCGTTCGAGTATGCAGCACAGGTGTTAAGCCTCCTGAACGACAGCCACATCCTCGTGATGAAACACAAGGATCCGGAGAACCTCCGGCAACTGGTCAAATCAAATCCCGCGGAAGTTGTGCGAATCCTGCTGCGAAGCTACGGCCCCCTGAACGTTCCAACAATCCAGGAACTGCTGGCTCGCGGCATCGTCTCGGAGGCGGAGTGGAAACCATTCTGGGACAGCGCGCGCAAGGTTCTCAAGGCGGATAAACGCCTGAAGTTTCCATCCAGCCGCCTTGACTTGATCAGGTTGCTGGAGGAGGACAGGGCATACGACGACCGCTGGTTCGAAAAACTGGGCGAGGAACGCCATCTCGAAACACTGATGGCGCAAATGAAGGAATTGGCCGACGCAACCGAGCCGGCATCGCTTTCCGACAGGGCCAGGCAGGTGCTTTCCGACCGCGTGCTTCACATGCTGAAGGGTGCCAACAGCAAACAACTTTACCTCGTGGCCCAGACTCTTATCATGGCCGGCGCCCTTGATGTCAGCATCGATCCGGCCGTTAGAGCCCAGTACGTCAACCTGCTGCTTGCCCGAGCCGGCCTGCTTCAGGCGGCCGCGGATCTACCGGTGTCCGGGCTGGAACCATTGCTCGAATACCTCCTGGAGTACGACCGGCAGCGTGCGTCTTCTCTTCTCCTGGCAGTCCTGCCGGATGTCACGCTCACGACACTGAACACGATGGTGGATTTTCTCTGCTCCAGGGGTTTCGAAAAGGAAACCATGGACGTCTTCCGAAGCTACATGGCCGCGGGAAAAGCGAATATCGAGATGATCTCCTGGCTGAGCAAGCGACTCGATCTGCTTCAATCGCGTTCTCTGGGCACGGTGGCAGACCTGCTCACGCAGAGCATTACCCGCCTGCAGGAACCATTGCACGGCGAGCGCCTGAAAGCCGGAAAACTTCTGCGCGCAACTTTCGAACGCAAGGAGTGGCTTGAGGTCGCCCTTGGCGGCATGCTCCCGGGGCAAAGGCAGCGTTTTGTCATGATGCTCAAGGACTCAACAGGCTGGCCCGTGCTCGAGCGAAATGCCGTGCTGGCAAGGGTCATTGGCCTATACCCGGAACTTCATCGGTTGCTCCTCTCCGACGACGATTCCTCCAAGCCGGGGCGCTCAATAGGCCGTTATTCATCCTGGCGCAGCTATACCGAGCGAAGGAAGAAGCTTGAGAAGATCATCGACGTCGACCTCCCAGAGAACGGCAAAGACCTTGCGCTGGCGCGAAGCTACGGGGATCTGTCGGAAAACCACGCGTTCAAGGCGGCCAAGGAGCGGCAGGCAATGCTTGTGAACCAGCGCGATACTCTTGCCAATGAACTGAAGGAGGTCAAGGGCACTTCGTTCGAGGGCTTTGCCTCTGAAACCGCCAGCACCGGCACCAGGGTCCTGTTCCAGCGTGCCGGCGGCACGACCGAGGAACGCTTCATACTCGGCGAGTGGGATACCGACGAACAGCTCGGGATACTATCATGCAAAACCACACTTGCCGCAGCCCTTGCCGGACACAAGAAGGGCGACCAGGTTGATATTCCGGGAAGCGCCGGCACGGAAAAGTGCCTGATCATCGAGATCGGACCGCTTCCTCCGCATATCATCGCATGGGCCAAGGGCACCGAAGCCAACAGCTAGCCCTCATATTGCGTGAGCGACGTTCATGCTCATGAGATATTCGGATTAGACACCGCTGAACGCCGAGAATCCGCCGTCCACCGGGATTACAGCGCCTGTCACAAATCCAGAAGCCTCGTCCGAAACAAGCCACAACAAGGCGCCAGTCAGATCGCCCGGCTTCCCGAATCTTCCCAGCGGCGTGTGCGAAATAATCGTCGTGCCTCTCTTCGTAAGGCCACCGTCCGGCGATGTAAGCAAAGCTCGGTTCTGCTCGGTCAGGAAGAAACCTGGCGCAATCGCGTTCACCCTGATTCCCACCTTTGACAGATGAACCGCCAGCCATTGCGTGAAGTTGCTTACAGCCGCTTTGGCGGCGCTGTAGGCTGGAATCTTGGTGAGAGGCTTGAAGGCGTTCATCGACGAAATATTGATTACAACACCTCGCTGCCTGGCGGCCATGCCCTTCGTAAAGACCTGCGACGGCACCAGTGTGCCCAGGAAATTAAGATTGAAGACAAACTCGATGCCCTTCGGATCGAGATCGTAGAAAGTGACGATTTCCTTTGTCTTGTTGGCAAGCAGGTCCGGCGTCAAGTACTCCATCGACGTGGTGCCCTTGGGATGATTGCCGCCGGCCCCGTTTACCAGGATATCGACCGGACCAAACCCGGCGGTAATCTGCCTCTCGGCATTTTCCACGCTCTCGCGCTCCAGAACATTGCAGGCCACGCCAATCGCATTGCCGCCAGCCTTCCTGATTCCAGCCGCAACCGCCTCGGCGGCCTCGACACGAAGGTCGGTCACGGCCACGCGAGCCCCACATTCTGCCAGTGCCATGGCCATTGAGCCGCACAAAACTCCGCCGCCGCCGGTGATAACCACCGTCTTGTCTGACAAATCAACTTTGAAAGAACTGCTCATATCTTCCTGTCTCCTTTCACTTGCTTCGTCTTGAACAGCAACTTGATCAATGTGTCGCCTTGAGAGAAATCGGGGATAATCATGTGGGCGCCGGCCTTTATCAGACGCGAGCGCTTGCCGGGATTCAAGCCATAGCGAACGACCTCATCGGTCGCAACTCCGATGGACGTGCCACCGCTCCTGCGGCATTCGCGCATTTCAACAGGTCCATCCCCAAAACAAACCAGCTCAGAGCCGGCCAGGTTGTTGTCACGCATGATGGTCTCTATTACGATCTTCTTGGGATGCATGGATAGTTCGCCGGACGCTCCATAAATACCACCGTTAAAGAGCTCCGAATAACCCATGACCCCGGACTCCTCAACAACGTCCTCACTGTTTGCGCCGCTGGCGAGGTAAAGCGTTATTCCCATTTCGCGCAGCTTCTTCATGAACTGCAGCGAACCCTTGATCATGAAATCGTCCGGGGCGAGCTCACCGCGTCGCAGTTTACCCATCCTGGCGGCAGCCTGCTCCATCAGCGTCTTGTAGTAGATGTCACGATACACTGTCTTGTCGAGAATCTTCTCGGCGGCCACAATCCCGAATTCACCGATCATCTCCACAAGGGTCTCCATCTGCCTGATCGTCTGGAGACCAGCCGATTGACTGATGTATTCGCGGACCCTGTTTGCGACCCTGTTCCGGAGCGCTTCAGGGGCGCTATGCAACCGGGGCCCAAGAATTGCATGCACCATCATACGCTCCATCACCGCATCCCATCCGTGGCGCAAGACACTGATAGTGCCGTCATTGTCAAACACAGCATGGGCAATTGAACCTTTCGGCAGGAAGCGAGGATCGCAACAGATTTCGACCTCGGAATCAGGCAGGCACCTTGCCATGGAAATGTCGTCCGCAAGTTCGGGCTGGAACACAAAGTCGGCGTCCCTGGCGATTGCAAGGATTTCGGATCCGCTGGCAGTGCCGGTCTGGAAAACCTTTTGCACAGTCACCCCGGCGGCAAATCCCGCGAAATGCGCGGCATCATCAGCACCCGTTCCTGCGGCAAGACAGCATGCAAGAGCGCTGAGAACAGTGTCACCCGCGCCGAAAGAATCAAGCCGACCAGAGATGTCAATACCCGGCACCTCGTGCTGGCCTTCCGAATCGTACGCCAGCAGCCCGCGTTGCCCCCGCGTCACGAAGACTGTCTTTCCTGATCTTTTATAGACCTTCTTGACCAGCCGCTTGAGTTCAACAAGACCAAGCATCTCGCCCGACTCGGCGCCTCCCTTGCCAAGAAAGACGAGTTCCTTCTGGTTGATCTTTCTGTACACATTCCTGAACTTGTCCCCGTAGTGCCTGGAATCGAGGACGACAATCTTCCCCGGAAACTCCTCGATCAGAGCATTCACTGCGCGGATAAACGACTCGTTCGGGATGCTACCAGGCACCTGCTGGCTCAGAACGATCACATCCGCCGTAGTAAAAGCCTCACGGAGTCCATCCAGCAGTTTCCTTTCGGTTTCCTCTGTCCACTTGTTAAACACGCCGAAATCGATGCGTGCCCTCTCATCCTGATCCAGATACTGCTTGCAGCAGGTCATGGTGTCGAAACTTTCTTTCTGCACCACGATCCGGCCCGTATCCACGCGCAGTGCATCCAGCTGCCTGAGTATCTCACGACCAAAAACGTCATGGCCAACCACGCCGATGGCAGCAATTTGAGCGGGTTCAAGCGCGGCCAGATTCGAAGCCACGTTTCCGGCACCGCCCAGCGCGTAGTCTTGCGTGGCGACGGCAAAAGCCTTCAGCCCCGTCTCGGCCGAGGTCTCCGAACCGCGCGGATCGAATGTCAGGCGGGCGTCAATAAAGAAGTCGCCATATACGGCGACCTTGATCTTCCTGATCCTCGCCAGCAGATCTCTCACGATTTCAACATTCATCGCACCACAGCCTCCCCATCAAGAATTACAGCTATACCCGGTAAAGGATTTCCCCGGCCTTGGGTATGTACAGGATGCCTTCCTTTTCACGGCCTTCATAATCGTGATAGTCGATCTTCTTGTGGTCCATGTAGCCGAGGTTGACCTGCCTGCAAATCTTCTCGGGTATTCCCGTGGCCAGAATAACTTCAACCCGTGGTTTTTCAATGCCGTTCTCGTACGTGCCTGTGCCCTTCACATGTGTTGAGTGCGCCAGAACTCCCCACGGGTAACCCTTGTACTTGTCCCACTGTTTGAGAAAGAAATCGCGGGTGTGATATCCGACCTCGAGCAGCACCTTGCCATGCGTCCTCGATATTTCCGTTATGTGCGGCGCATAGATGATCACCCTGCCGCCTGCCGCTGCAATGGGCTCCACCTTGTACATACATTTTCCGCCGGTCCAGAGATCGTCATACATGACCGGCGCACAGGACAATATCGTGTTGAACTGGCGGCCCATTTGCCTGACGTGCAGCCCGGCGGAGAGATCTGCGGCCGCGGACCATGCATCCTCAGGACTGCCGCAGTACACACCTGCCAGGCCGGAACCGCCGCTCTTGGCCGTCTTTTCAATGACCGGTTTCACCACGAGACACACTGCCTTGCGCTCAACCGGGAGAAGGGCGGCGGCTCTGTCAACAACCTGCCTGACCGGGGTCATCTTCGTTCCGATGATTTCCGGATTCGTTATGACTGCTCCCAACCAGTGGAAGAAATCGATGATCTCCTTCCCGGCCACACCAGGAAACAGGTACTTATTGCCGCCGGAAAATCCAACAACCTCGTGAGGAAACACCGGGCCCAGAATGAGGACAAGATCGTGCTCCATGACCATCTTGTTACAGGTTATAATCACATCCATCTTGAACAGCCCTTTGGTAATCGCCGAAACCTCCGCCGCCTTCAGCAACCCTGCTTCCACAAGCTCTCCAGGCGTCTTCCAGAGGTGGTTGAACAGACCAACCGATGCGTAGTCGCGCCGCCGTTGATCGTCCGTAATGCCAACAAGGCGACAGATCTCCTCATCGCTCAATGGGGGATGTGTGCCCAGGGCAACCAGGAAGTTCAACGCTTTCGCGAGCGGCGTAAGCCTTTCGCATATGAGGCGGAACAGCATAGGCAGAGGACATGTCCGGGTCGTGTCTGGAATAATCACCAGGATCCGCTTCCCTGCCATCTTCCATCCGGGAAAAGTCCCGTCAAACAGCGAGGCCACCTCTTTCTCGCCAAGATCACCACCGTCAGCCGCCACAACAGATTTAACCCCTTGATGTGATTTCATTAGAACCTCCGGGCAAATGAGATATTGATTCCGGCGCAGTCTAGTGTCATACTGCATGATAAGTCAATATTGCTGAGTTGTCTCGCAAACGCCATGGCGCAAGCCGTGGCATAAGAGCCTGCCAAAGGGTTGGAACATGCCAATCTACGAATATTTGTGCGGGAAATGCCACGCAAGGTTTGAGCATCTTGCCAGATCATCGGCCGACAGGGCGGCCGCCTGTCCGAAATGCGGGGCCGCTTCGCCGGACAAGCAGCTTTCCACCTTCAGCGCGCCAGCTTCGCAAGGGCACGATCACGGTTCTGACTCCTGTGATCCAGGCGCGTGCGGGGGCTGTGGTTCCGCACACTCATGCCCGTACAACGGCGCTTGATTCCCGGACTCACGCAGTGTACCCTCCCATCTGACATGATCACACATCAGGAAATCAGGATCACTTTTCAACCTGCCGGGCGCAGTGTATTTGTGCTGCCAGGAACATTGATCATTGAGGCGGCGGCCCAGGCAGGCATCATCCTGCAGACTCCGTGCGGCGGGCTCGGGACCTGCGGGAAGTGCAGGATCAGGATAGTCTCCGGTTCCTGCGACCGGAAACAGGCTGACCCAAAGGCACTTCCGGAGCAACTCGCCGGACAGGGTTATGCACTTGCCTGTCACACCTGCGCCATGAGCGACTCGGTTATTGATATACCGACCGAATCCATGTTCGAGACGAAGCAGCAGATTCTCACAAGCGACTCAGGCACAAAGAGCCTGCTGGCCCCGTCAGTCCGGAAGACCTATTTCGAACTGCCTGTTCCATCCGGCACTGACGCGCAATCTGACGTTTCGCGTCTCCAGCAAGCCATAGGAGACGATATCATCATCACCCCGGAACTCATCAGGGGACTTCCAGTCTACCTGCGATCACACCGCTGGCGCGGAACAGCCGTCATCGCAAGGGGCAGGCTCATCAGTCTCGAGGGTGGAAACACCACCAATACCATGCTAGGCATTGCTTTCGATCTTGGAACCACAACCGTTGTAGGCACCGTGATAAACCTCGTCACTGGAAAGGAACTTGGTGTTGCAGCACGCCTTAACGGCCAGGTCCAATACGGCGACGATGTCGTTTCGAGGATCAAGATCATACGCCAGAACGCATCTGCCCTTCTGCTGCTCCAGCAGGCAATCGTCCAGACTATCAACCAGGTTCTTGGCGACCTGATCATGGAAACAAAAATAGCCGCGTCTTCGATCTACGAAGTGACTGTTGCGGGAAACTCCACAATGCAGGAGATTTTCTGCGGGTATGATCCGCTGGCGCTGGGCGAAATGCCCTTTATACAGGTATTCGACAAAGCCCAGACACTGCCTGCATCCTCCATCAGGATCCACGTAAACCGGGATGCCGAAATCTTCGTCTTTCCACAGATCGCCGGCTTTGTCGGCGGCGATACTATCGCCGGAATGCTTGCGGCAAGAATCGACACATCAAAGGAACCAACGCTGCTGATTGATATCGGCACCAACGGCGAAATTGTACTCGCCAACAACAAGCGCATCTACGCGGCATCAACAGCAGCCGGCCCGGCTTTCGAGGGAGCACGGATCACCCAGGGCATGCGCGCAACAACGGGGGCAATTGAAAAAGTCATCATCGCCCGTGATGTTCAATACAACGTCATAGGTAATGTTCCGCCGGGCGGCATGTGCGGCACCGCCCTGATCGATGCAGTGGCAGGTCTTCTGCGGGCCGGGATCATAGACCCGACCGGACGCATACTGAAGGCGGAAGATCTGCAGCAATCGGTTCCGGTTCCGCTCCGTATCCGTCTGACAACCAGGAATAACGAGATCGGCTTCATACTCGTTCGACCTGAGGAGACAGCTTCAGGCGAGCCAGTCTGCCTATGGCAGAAGGATGTCCGCGAACTTCAGCTTGCCTCCGCGGCAATCAGGGCCGGAATAGCAATACTGCTCAAACGCGCAGGTCTGAAACCAGCAGACATCGGTACTATCCTGCTCGCCGGAGCATTCGGAAACTTCATCCGGCGCGGCAACGCAAGGCGGATCGGGCTGCTGCCACAGATTCCATGCGACCGCATAAGATTTATCGGTAATGCAGCGTCTCTCGGCGCGAAGATGGCACTGGTCTCCGTCAACGAGCGCATGTATGCCGAAGAGCTGCGAAAGAAGACCGAACATGTTGATTTGTCTCTTGATCCTGAATTTCAGTCGGAATTCAGCGACAATATGATGTTTCCAGAAAACGACATCGACTCTTGCGACGCGAACACGTAAAGCGCCCGCAGAGCCGGCTGCAGCCTTCTGCCGGGGCCGCCGAGATACAGCCAGCTCTACTTCTGCAGCTCCGGCAGCGTCCTGACTATCCGGAAGCCTATGTCGTATGCGCGCGCGTTCTTCCGTCGGGCCCAGCCGCGATTGGCTGAACGACAACCCGCTGCCTCGTCGTTCCAACTGCCGCCGCGCGTCCCCCTTATCCATCCTTTTTCGGGACCATGCGGATCAGTGGCGTCCGCCGACGTGTAATCCACAACACCATCAACACACCATTCCCACACATTCCCGTGCATATCATACAAACCGTATGCGTTAGGCATCTTCTGTCCCACCGCGTGAGTGCGACTGCCGCCGTTCTTGTCGAACCATCCCATCCGGTCGAGCTGGCTGGGGTTGTTTCCATTGTAGTACCGGGTTGTCGTCCCGGCACGACATGCATATTCCCATTCGGACTCGGTCGGCAAACGGTATGTTCCAGACGGAACCCCCTCGGCAACACACAATCTCCGGCAGAATTCCTGCGCTTCATCGAAAGTCACACTCTCGACCGGAGATGCGGCGCCAAACCCGGAAAAGTGCGAAGGGTTCCTCATCCCGGCTTGCAGCCACTGCTCCTGGGTCACCTCAAATGTCGACATGTACAAAGGTCTGTTGATTGTCACCTTGTGCGCCGGGAATTCATCACTGTCAGCGTCTTCATCCTTCGCCGAACTGCCCATTTCAAACTGGCCCGCCGGAATCAGCCGCATTTCTATTCTCATCTCCCTCGTTTGCGCCTGCAACGCCAGTTCCAGGGCTGTGACGGACTTCTTCTGCTCCGCGAGAACCTTGTCGCCTCCCGGAAGAACAACTTCCGGCGCCACCTCGGGCGAGGGCTGCGCGCGAACCATGTCCGGGAACCTGAAATGGAATTTCTCCTCCTGGAGCGCAATGTACAGTGTGTCGAGTTTTCCGCGAGCCTCCGCGGTCAGCAGTGATTCATACCCCTCGGACTTCCTGCAGAGATCAAGAATTTCGATGCCGGCTGCGAGAACCTTCATGTTGCTGATATCGGTCTTTGGCGCCTTCCTTGCTGCGGCAAGCTGTTCTCCGGCCTTATCCATCATGGCCTCGTACTTTTTCAGCATCTTGTACTTGGCTTCTTCATACTCCGCCGTCTTGATCGTCAGCCTCAGGTAGTTGACAGCCTCGCTCCACTTGGCGACGGAATCATTCCACCTGGCTGCCCTGGAAAGAAGCCTGGCTCCTTCAGCCGTGGATTTCGTCGAAGACCACATGTTCCCGCCGAAGGTGTCAAGCACCCCGGCCCTGACCACCGAGAGCTCCTTGTTGAAGCCTTCTTCGGCACTGCGCACAGCGACTGTTCCAGCGGAGAAGATCTGCGCATCAGTGAAGATCCCTGTGGCCTTCTTCCATGCCTCGCCCGCATCACCGAACACGCTCTTCTCAAAGGCCACGGTGGCTTCCTTTGATTTTTCCTGCGCTGCAATCCACAGGTCCTTCGCCTCGCTTGAAGCCCCCGCCCGTTCCGCCGCCTCACGCGCAACATCGGAAGCATCACGATCTTTCCGAGCCTGCTGCCGCTCCTGGTCGAGCGCCTTAAGTCTCTCGCATGAGGATGCAACCTCCTCATACTTCGGCTTCGCCTTCGTGTATTCCTTCGCTGTAAACAGACTGGCTGCCTCGTTATACGCTTCCTCGACGGCTTTGAGGAAGGTACCGAATCCCTGGCCGGGTGCCAGATCCCTGGCCTGCGCCCATGAGAGCTCTGCGAGCTTCTTCGCCGGGAGCAGGTGCATCAGGGCTATCGCCTGCGACATCTCGTAGCACGCTGCCTTGGCGCGCGCGTTCTCGGGATCCTTCTTCAGTGCACTTTCCGCAAGCGCCAGCGCTTCGTCATACTTCGCGTCCCCGTAGATCTGGACCGCGGACTTGAGAATCCCGTCGATTTCAGCCGCCAATGCCGCCTTCTTTGCCTCCTGGGCCAGAAGCTCTTCCTTCTGCCTGCGCTTCTTTTCTATAAACTTGTAGCCGAACCAGCCGGCACATCCGATGCCAGCCGCAATCGACAGAATCAGCACAACTGTGATCATACGGGAGGATTTCTGCTGACCGCTTGTCATTCTACATCTCCTTTAGCTTCGGTTGCCGTGGCCCAATTCGTTCCTTCAGGAGAAAGACCGCCACTACGCCTGCAGTTAATCTACGATGCCGGGAGTCCAGCGTCAATTCAAAGGATGCGTCAAGGATACGTCGTCTTTTCTTGACAACAGGGACCTCTCCTAGCACTATCGCCGCTCCAAATCAATCTACAGGCAAAATGGAGATACTCAAATGAAAAGACTCACGACGGGAAACATGCTGGTAAGCCAGAGCGGCGGACCCACGGTGGTAATCAATCAGTCGCTGGCAGGCGCTGTCATCGAAGCGAAGAAACACGGTCAAATAGGGAAGATCTACGGCTCACTGCACGGCATCAAGGGAGTGCTCAATGAGAACTTCATCGATCTCAGCAGGGAAAACATCTCCACCTTGGAAGCCGTTGCGGCAACCCCATCCTCAGCGCTAGGAACTGTGCGACACAAGCCAAAACCCGAGGAATGTAAACAGATATTCCTGGTGCTGAAGAAGTACGACATCAAGTATTTCTTCTATATTGGCGGTAATGATTCCGCCGAAACCACGCAGATCATTTCCGAGCAGGCAAGGCTGGAGGGAGCCGACCTGAAATGCTTCCATATCCCGAAGACCATCGACAATGATCTCAGGGAAAACGATCACACACCCGGCTTCGGCAGCGCCGCAAGATTCGTAGCACTGGCGCTGATGGGCGATAACCTGGACAACAGGGCTCTGCCCGGCGTTAAGATTGACGTAGTAATGGGCCGGCATGCCGGCTTTCTGACCGCAGCATCCGCCCTCGGCCGGGTCTACCCCGATGATGGCCCGCACCTGGTCTATGTGCCGGAGCGCCCGTTTTCAATGGATCAGTTCCTGAAGGATGTGAAACTGGTGTATGACAAACTCGGCCGATGCATCGTTGCAGTATCGGAAGGTATTTCCGACGACAAAGGCAGACCGATCATTGAGAAGTTCACCAAGGAAGTTGACTCCCATGGCAACGTCCAACTCAGCGGCACAGGCGCCCTCGGCGACCTCCTCTCAAGCCAGATCAAGGAGAAGCTCAAGATCTCCCGCGTCAGGGCCGATACGTTTGGCTACATCCAGCGGTCGTTCCCTGGCGTCGTATCGACACGCGATGCCGCGGAAGCCCGGGCAGTGGGTGCAGCAGCGGTGAAGGAAGCCATGCGCGGCACTCGCGACGGTTCGATTGCGATCTGCCGTAAGCCCGGCAGCAAATACGCCGTCACCCTGAAGCGGGTCGCACTCGAGAATGTGGCCAGAAAGACGAAATCCATGCCGCCCGAGTTCATCAACAAAGAGGGCAACAACGTCACCGACGCTTTCATCAAGTACGCCCTGCCCCTCCTCGGCGACATGCCCAAGATCCGCAGGCTCAACGAATACAAGGTCGCAAAGAAGGCATAGGATTACGGCGCTTCAGCTTGCTTGTTCTTGACAGGCCTGGGCCGACACTGACGGCCCAGGCCTATATCCATCGGCAGTGAAGCGGAATCGGTCTTTGACGAAAAGCCCGGGCACGCGGCTTCTATCCCGAACTGTTCGCGACCGCGAATAGTTCACCGCGGTGGGGCCGCAGGGGCCCAACACAATGGCACGGAACCCACTTCGGCGTGACCTGCAAATCGACAGGGGCAGGCGGTTGCGCGATCGAATTCATTCGGCAGCCCGACCGGTAACATGCAGGACCTCTTTTACTGCATCCAGCAGGTCGGCAGTTTCCTGGGTTTCCAGGCATTTCTTTATTCCGGGTTTATGCCGCAGACTGTCCAGTTCTTTCTTTGTCATTGGCACACGGCTTTCATCGTAGAGCACCACGGGAATTGACTGCGTCCGCGGCATGGCCTGAAGAATAGCCGCCACCGAATCTCCATTCATTCCAGTCAGTACCTGCCTCATGAGAACTGCGTCCGGAAGGCACACAACAGCTTTTTCCACCACTTCGGCTCCGGTCGCCGCTTCTTCCACCTCGAAGCCGACGTTCTGGAACGCCTTGACCAGCCTTCCCGCCACCACCGGGTCATCTTCCCCGAGCAGAACTGTCTTTCGGGCAGCATTCTTATGCTTTTCAAGTATCTCTTCGATCTTGCTGACCAGCAACACCTTGTCGCATGGTTTCGCCACAAACCCATCCACAGGAACCCCTCTGAAGTAGTCCTCCGTCGTCGCGCGAGCCGTAAAGACGAGAACCGGATACTGCATGGTACCATTACTCAACATGATCCGCCTCAAGAAGCCGATTCCCCCCATGCCCGGCATGCTGATGTCCAAAAGGATGATATCCGGTCTGACGTTGGTGGCTATCTTCTCCAACGCCTCTTCCCCTGTCTCGGCCACAACGACATCAAAGCCCTTGAAGGTCATGAAATCGCTCAGCATTTTGAGAAGGGTCTTGTTGTCATCGACAATAAGAATCAGCTTTCGACTTTCTTTCTTCATGGTCAGCAACTCCTTTTCTATTTAGTCGGCATATTTGAAGAAGAGATGCCGCTGATTGCTGTCTCGACACGATCCAACAGATCCTCTTCACGCCACGGTTTTGGCAGCACCGGTATACCCATCCGCTTCAATCTTGCTTGATGGTCCGCCGTTACAACCCCGATCGCTATCACCACGATTGGTATTGTCCGCAGATCCTGGTCGGTCTTCATAAGGAAGATCGGATTCTCTTCGCCTATAACAGGCGGGGAGACTTCAAAAATGCCAGCATCGGGCCTGGTTCCCCGCGCGAGAACAAGGGCTTCTTCGGGAGTGGAGCACACAATGACGTTATACGCGCTGGCACGTAATTGCTTCAGGAGCAACTCCCTCGCCGTCTCATCGGCATTGGCTACCAGGATGGTCGGAGGATCCACCGTAGGCATACTGATGGATACCATCGTGCCAAGTTCCCTTTCCGGCGGCGGACTCTGAACTGTCAGCCGGCCGCCATGAATCTCCACGATTTCCCTGGCGATAGACAGCCCCAGGCCGGTTCCGTTGAGATGCTCGCTCACTCTGAAGTATTTTTCGGCGACCCTTGCAAGGTGCTGCCGCGGAATGCCGATGCCGTTATCCATGATTTCCAGGATCAAGATATCAGGGGTGGAGACTTGCCTGCGCAAACAGATCTCCACCCGCCCGCCATCGGGAGTGAACTTGATCGCGTTGCCGATAATATTGATGATCGCGCGCACCATCTTGGGCGCATCGCAGTCCACGAAACCAAGTCCCCTGCCGATCGACATTACCGTTTCAATATTCTTGGCCTGCGCCTGCGCCTTGAGAGCCATCGCACTCCGCAGAATGAGTCTGTCGAATGAATTCTTCACTCGATTCAGGCGCATTGTCCTGGATTCCAGCCGGCTCAGGTCCAGGATATCCTCAACAGTATTGGCCATCCTCTGGCAATCCGCTTCCAGCATGCGCAGGTATTCATTCACCGGCTCAGGCACAAGGCCAACCACGCCATCCAGTATGTTTTCAATCGCAAACTTCATCGAGGTAAGCGGCGTTCTTAATTCGTGCGAGACACTGGAAACAAATTCCGCCATGGTCCGGTCGTGTTCCTCCAGGCGCGCCATCGCATCCCTCAGTTTTACCGTTCGTTCTGCGACACGCTTTTCCAGTTCGGCATTCAGCAGGTTGATCCTTTCCTCGACCGCCTTGCGATCCGTGATATCGAAGTTTATGCCAAGCAGTCCCGTGATTCTGCCGGCATGGTCCTGCAATGGCACCTTTGTGGTCAATACCCACCGGGTGTTGCCGGAGGAATCCGTGACGCCTGCCTCGCGGTTGACACACGGCTGATTGCGACACAAGAGCGACTGCTCTTCCGCCAGAAACTGCTCCGCCAGTTCGCGGGGAAAATAGTCAAAATCAGTCTTGCCGATAATCTGAGCAGGAGCGGACGCGCCAAAGAACCGGGTAACCGCCGCGTTTACGGCTACAAACCGGCCACCCGCATCCTTCAAGTAGACCTGGTTCGGTATGCTATCGATGACAATGTGCAGGAGTTCATTCTTGTCTACCAGCTCATGTTGCACGCGGCATCGTTCAATGGCATAGCGAATCGACCGCGCCAGGGAAGCGCCGTCAGCCTGACCTTTGATGATGTAGTCCTGGGCGCCCTGCTGGAGCGTAGCGTTGGCCAGTTCCTCATCTTCCAGACCGGTAAGCACGATTATTGGCACCAGTGCTGATGCCGCACGCATGCGAACGAACGTTTCGAGGCCCAGGCTGTCCGGCAGTCCAAGATCCAGAAGCACAAGATCCATGCCGCCCCTGGCCGCTTCCTGGAGTGCGGCGGAAAGACTGCCAACCCGCCTGATCTCAAACACACCGTACCGCCAATACGACAAAACCGTCTGCAACACCCTGGCGCTGCCATCGTCGTCCTCCACCAGGAGTATTCTGACCACCTCAGGCTTCGCATTCTCATTTCTGGCCGCGTCGCTCACTCTCCACCCCCCCCGGCCCGACCATGGCCTTCAGTTTCCCGGCAGGAACACCACGGTCTGAGCCTGTCCGGCGGGCCTGCGCAGAAGTCCTTTAAAGCCCCGTCGACTGTAATCGCCCCTCTGGACTCCGAGTATATCTCCGATTGCACGGGCGTCAATCTCCCACCTGATATTTATTGGAACACAAACTCAATTGCCATATTGACGCCGGTGGACTTCTCTGGTAGTGTGTTGGCCCAAATTTGAAGCGGTAAATAGAAGGCACAACAAACATAAAAGGAGCGGACGAACATGGCTATCAAGATTGGAATCAATGGATTCGGGCGTATCGGAAGGCTGGTATTCAGGGCTGCGGCGGCAAACAAGGAAGTCGAAGTCGTCGGAATCAACGATTTGTTTGATTCGAAGCAACTGGCGTACATGTTGAAGTACGACAGCATCCACGGAGCTTTCAACGGAACCGTTGAAGCGGGCGAAGGATGCCTGATCGTCAACGGAAAGAAGATCAGATTGACCGCCGAGAAGGATCCAGCCAACCTGAAATGGAACGAAGTCGGCGCCGAATACATCTGCGAATCCACCGGTTTCTTCCTGGAAAAGGCCAAGGCCGAAGGTCACATCAAGGCCGGCGCAAAGTGCGTGGTAATGTCGGCTCCGTCCAAGGACGACACACCAATGTTCGTAATGGGCGTGAACCACAAGACCTACAAGCACGAGCAGTACGTCTCCTGCGCCTCCTGCACCACCAACTGCCTCGCTCCCGTGGCCAAAGTGCTGAACGACAAGTGGGGCATTGTCGAAGGGCTTGTGACAACTGTGCACGCCACAACCGCGACGCAGAAGACAGTGGACGGTCCCGGCGGCAAGAAGGATTTCCGCGGCGGGCGTGCGGCAGCAGCCAATATCATTCCTTCATCGACCGGCGCAGCCAAGGCGGTAGGCAAAGTCATTCCAGCCCTGAAAGGCAAGCTCACGGGCATGGCCTTCCGCATCCCGACACTCAACGTTTCGGTGGTCGACCTGACGGTCCGCCTGGAGAAAGCGCCGGGGCCCGATGCCGAATCAGCGTATGAGGCAATCAAGGCGGCGATGAAAGCAGCCTCGGAAGGCGAGCTGAAGGGCATTCTCGGTTACACCGAGGAGGAAGTCGTTTCCTCGGACTTCAACCATGATTCGCGCACGTCCATTTTTGATGCAGGTGCGGGCATCATGTTGAACCCGAACTTCGCCAAAATCGTCTCCTGGTACGATAACGAGTGGGGTTATTCCAACAAGCTCGTTGACTTCATCTGCTACATGGCGAAGGCGAAGTAAGTTTTGTCGCACAAACAGATTGAACAATGCCGCCGGGCCGGCTGGCCCGGCGGCCTCTCATATAGCCGGAGGTGCAAGAGATGAACAAAAAGACCATTCGTGACGTGAACGTCAAGGGCAAGCGGGTGCTCATGCGGGTTGACTTCAACGTGCCGATCAAGAACGGCATAGTGTCTGACGACACCAGGGTCCAGGCGTCCCTGCCTTCGATCCGCTACGTTCTGGATCAGGGTGGTTCACTTGTGCTCATGAGTCACCTTGGCAGGCCGAAGGGCGGCAAGGCGGAGCCGGAGTTCAGTCTCCGCCCGGTTGCAGCATTGCTTCAAAAACTTGTCAACAAACCGGTCGCCTTTGCGCCCGACTGCATCGGTGCCGCCACAAAGGCGATGGCCCTCGCACTGAAGCCGGGGGAAATCCTGCTGCTTGAGAACACCCGGTTCTACAAAGAGGAAGAGGGCAAAGCCAAGCTGGCCGATGACGCAACCGACGAACAGAAGAAGGCGGCAAAGGCCGAGATGAAGAAGAAGCAGGAAGCCATGGCGAAGCAGCTCTCGGAGCTCGGCGATGTCTACGTGAACGATGCCTTCGGCTCCGCGCATCGCGCCCACGCATCAACCGCGGTGGTCTGCAAGTTCTTCAAGGAGAATGCCGCCGGCTTCCTGATGGAGAAGGAAATCGACTACCTGGGCCGGGTGCTCAGCAATCCCGAGAAGCCGTTTGTGGCCATACTCGGCGGGGCCAAGGTAAGCGACAAGGTCAATGTGATCACGAACCTTCTCACCAAGGTCAACAGCCTGATCATCGGCGGAGCCATGGCCTACACCTTCTATCGCGCGAAGGGACTGCCAACCGGCAAGTCGCTTGTCGAGGAAGACAAGGCGGATCTGGCGAAGGATATCCTCGTCAAGGCTGCCGCTGCTGGCGTAAAGGTGATCCTGCCCGTGGACAACGTCGTGACTGACGGGTTCGATTTCGAGACGAAAGCCCTGAAGCCGGGCGCAAAGGTCGCAACAGTGGGCGAAGCCGGCATTGCCGCCGGATGGATGGGACTGGATGTCGGTCCAGAGACCATCAAGCTGTGCGTCGAGACGATCCGGAAGGCCAGCACCGTGGTATGGAACGGGCCGATGGGCTTTTTCGAGGTCAAGGAGTTTGCGGCCGGAACAACAGCCATTGCCAAGGCGATCGCGGGCACGAAGTGTCTCAGTATTGTCGGCGGCGGCGACAGCGTGAGCGCCGTAAACAAAAGCGGCCTGGCGGACAAGTTTTCACATATCAGTACTGGCGGCGGCGCCAGCCTGGAATTCCTTGAAGGCAAGGAACTCCCGGGAGTTGCAGCATTAAGTAACAAGTAGCAGGCCACAGGATGGCCATGGGAGTTGAAGCAGGTGAGAAAACCGATCGTTGCTGGAAATTGGAAGATGCACAAGTCCGTGGACGAAGCTGTAACGCTTGCGTCTGCGATCAAGGTTGATCTGTCGGACTGTATCGAAACGGAAGTTATTCTTTGTCCGCCCTTCACGGCGCTCAAGGCAGTGGGCGATGCACTTAGCGGCTCAAATATCAAGTTGGGCGCGCAGAATATGCACTGGGAGCGCGAGGGCGCGTACACGGGCGAGATATCGCCGTCAATGCTTCGCGGCGTGTTCTGCCACTACGTGATCATCGGCCACAGCGAGCGACGGGCCCTGTTCCACGAGACCAATGAGACTGTGAACCGCAAGATCAAGGCGGCCATTTCGGCCGGGCTCCGGCCGATCGTATGTGTCGGTGAAACCCTTGATGAGCGTAAATCAGGCAGGACCGCTGACATCATCAAACACCAGATCGAAGGCGGACTCGCCGGCATCGAGACAGGCATAAACACCATGGTGCTCGCCTATGAGCCGGTGTGGGCAATTGGAACCGGCCTGACAGCCACACCGGAACAGGCGCAGGAGGTGCACGCATTTGCCAGGGGAATCCTCGCAGGCATGTTCGGCGACAACGCAGCCGCCAGCATAAGGATTCAATATGGCGGCAGCGTAAAACCGGGCAATGCAAAGGAACTCTTCGGCCAGCCTGATATTGATGGAGGCCTGATCGGAGGCGCGGCGTTGGACGCAAGATCGTTCGTTGAAATAGTCAGGGCAACTCAGCTAAAGTGAGGATGGGTAATAAATAATGAACTGGCTCTTCTACCTGCTGATTATTGTTGAGGTCATAATCGGACTGCTGCTGATCGGACTGATACTCCTGCAGAGGTCCAAGGATCAGGGCCTGGGCCTGGCATTCGGCGCCGGGATGGGCGAAAGCCTGTTCGGCTCGCAGGCAGTGAACGTGCTGGTCAAGATCACGGTCGTCCTGGCCGCGGTTTTCTTCCTGAACACGATGATCCTCGCGCGGCTGGTTACGGTGTCGCGTTCCAAGACCCAGGCCATGGCACTCCCCCAGATCCCGGTCCCGGCCGGAATGCCGGCAGCGGCGCCGGCGGAAACAGCGATTCCTTCAGAAGCGCCAGCCGGAGGATTCGCGGTGCCCGCGGCGACAGAGCCGGCAGGTCCGGCTTCTGATGCCGGACCTGCGCCGTCAGCCGGCGGAAAATAGAGCCCGGCCGGCTCCGCATACGCAAGAGGTTTAGTGATGTTTTCCCGATCGTTTATTCCCTTCCTTGCGGGCTTGATAATGGCGGCAGGCGCCGGATGCGGCGGCGGCGGATCGGTTCGCCAGGAGCGCGCCGGCGAGATGGTGTTTTACGGCATCACCTATGATATCCGCGGTTTCGATCCCATCCGGTCAGGCGATGTGGAGACGGCAATAGCCGTGGGAAAGATATACGAGGGTCTTCTTCAGTACTCCTACCTGGAAAGACCTTACCGGGTTGAACCTTCCCTCGCTGAATCGCTCCCGGACGTATCCCCTGACGGCCTGGTCTACACCTTCAAGATCAGGAAGGGCATCTACTTTCAGGACGATCCATGCTTCACCAACTCCGCCGGCAAAGGAAGGGAACTGGTGGCCCGGGATTTCGTCTATTCCCTCAAGCGGGTCGCCGACATCAAGAGCGAATCGACCGGCTATTGGATTTTCAACGAGAGAATCGCCGGGCTGGACGCCTTCCGCAAGGCCTCCGCCAGCTCAAAGGTCACGGATTTCGACGCGGACGTCGAAGGCCTGCAGGCCCCTGATCGCTACACCTTCAGGCTCAAGCTTTTGAAACCCTATCCTCAACTGCTTTGGACGCTCACCATGAACTATGCCTTTGTGGTACCGCGGGAAGCACTTGAGTACTACAAGGGCGATTTCGTCAATCATCCCGTGGGGACAGGCCCGTACATCCTGAAATCGTGGCGCAAGAACTACAGGCTGGAATACACAAGAAACCCGAAGTGGGCGGAAACCGGGCGGGTTGAACTGTATCCGTCGAAAGGTGCGCCGGGTGACGCAGAGAAGGGACTCCTTGCAGATGCCGGGAAACGGCTTCCCTTCATCGATCGCATCATTTCGTTCGTCATTACAGATCCGAGCACGCAGTGGCTCAAGTTCGTCACCGGGGAAATCGAGTCTTCGGGGGTATCGCGCGACAACTGGGATGCAGTGGTGATGGGTGGACGCGGGCTCACGGAAAGCCTGGTAAAGATGAAGGTGAAGTTGTTTACCGCACCATCACTCGATACCGCATACTTCGGCTTCAATATGGACGATCCGATTGTGGGCTCCAACAAGAAGCTGCGCCAGGCATTGTCCTGCGCATTCAATACCGGCGAATGGATCAACTACAACAAGGGGCACGTGGTCCGGGCTGTCGGCCCTATTCCACCCGGTGTGGCGGGTTATGTCGACAAGCCATCCCCATACCCGTTTGATCTGGACAGGGCCCGGAAGCTACTCGCCGAGGCGGGGTATCCCGAAGGAATCGACGAGAAGACAGGAAAGCGACTTCAACTGACAATCCTCGTAGGAAGCGGCTCCGATCCCGATATCCGCGAGCAAATGGAGGTTATCTGCAGTTTCATGAAGAAGATCGGCGTGATTTTGACCGCCGACTACAACAACTGGCCCTCCTTCCTCGAGAAAATAGAACGGCGCCAGGCCCAGATGTACAGGCTTGCATGGATTGCCGACTACCCCGATGCCGAAAACTTCCTGCAACTGTTTTATGGACCAAACAGCTCCCCCAACCCGAATCACTCCAATTATGTCAACCCGGAATTCGACAGGCTCTATGAAAACATTCGGACAATGCCGGACGGTGATGAGAAGACAGGGATCTGCGTCAGGATGGCTGAGATTATCATTGAAGACTGTCCGTGGATTTTTCTGCATCACACAGTGTCGTACGGCCTTAACCATCACTGGGTGAACAATTTCAAACCTAACGATTTCCCCTATGGAATGGATAAATACCGCAGTGTTGATGTCAACGCGCGCCGCAAATGGATCGGGTCCGCAGGCGCACGAGAGTGGAGATAGCAGCTCCGGAGCCGCTTGTGCGGCGCACGCAACGCAGGAATGGACTCTATGTTCTGGTACTTGATCAGACGAATTCTCTATATGATTCCGACGGTTCTAGGGATCATCATAATTACCTTTGTTCTTTTCAACGTGGCGGGCGGTGACCCGGCCCTGATGAAATTCGGCAAGCAGGCCAATGCAAGACAGATGGAGGATTTCGATGTCGACCGTGGATACGACAAGCCACTGCTTCTCGGGCGTTGGGGCAAGACCAGGGCTTATTCAGACTCGGATTTCAAGATTTCCGCCGGCCCGTGGAAGCTGGTGCCGGGCACCACTCACTCAAACGCCACCGGCAGCATAATCCTGCCGGCCGGGGCTGTATACACGATCCCGACGGCATTTGAGCTGAACCCCTCCCAGGATTACAGATGGGAGATTCTATGCCGCCTGCGTCCGAAGGCTCGCGTGCCATCACAAGGAAGCCAGCCCGGGACACCGATTGTGGACGAAAACCCTTCGGTGGTCATTACCAACGCTTCCGGCAACTTGACCCGTATTCTCATCCAGCCCGGCGCCGGTTTCCAGACTCTTGCAGTTCCTTTTGAGACCGGCGCGAATACGTCCGGACTGAAGAGCCTTGTGGCGACGGGCGGCTATGATGTGGAAATCAAATCCATCAAGTTGCAACGACGGACCGCACATCTCTTTGACTCACAGCTCTGGTTCTACCTTCGACAACTGGCGGTCCTTGACTTCGGAGTGTCACAAAGCACCAACCAGCGGGTCGCAGATATGATCAGGGGCGGGATCATGCCGTCGCTATCGCTCATGGTGCCGATGTTCCTGGTTGGACTGGTGCTCTCAATAACACTGGCGCTCTTCTGCGCGTTCTTCCGTAATACTTTTATTGATCGCTTCTTTGTTGTGTTTTCCGTGGTCCTGATGAGTGTCAACTATCTGGTCTGGATCATCCTGGGCCAGTTCATCATGGGCTACAAACTGCGGTGGTTCCCGGTCTGGGGCTATGAGTCAGCCGCCTACCTGGTCCTTCCCTGCCTGATCGGTGTGATCAGCGGACTGGGCTCCGAAGTCCGGTTCTACAGGACGATAATGCTGGACGAGATGTACCGTGATTACGTCCGCACCGCCTTTGCCAAAGGAGTGAGCCGGCGCGGCGTCTTGTTCAAGCATGTGTTGAAGAACGCAATGATCCCGATCCTGACAGGAGTCGTGATGGAAATCCCGTTCCTGTTCACCGGCAGTCTTCTGCTGGAAAGTTTCTTCGGCATCCCGGGCCTTGGCCGCCTGGCAATCACGGGTATATTCAGTTCCGACGTCGATGTGATCCGGGCAGTGGTTTTCATCGGCGCAATCATCTACGTGATCGCAAATCTGATCACGGACATCTGTTACGCTCTGGTGGATCCAAGGGTACGACTGAAATGAACAACAACAGACTCGAAAAGGCGGAGGCGGGCCGTTCACTGTGGGCCGATGCATGGCGACGGTTGAAGAAAGACCGGCTTGCCATGGCATGCCTCTGGATAGTCGTGCTATTCACGCTCACGGCTGGTTATGGCGAAATAGTCTACTGGCGCTATCGAATCGTTGATGCAAGGACACCGGCATTTCTTGTCCCGGCTCAAAAAGTCATGATCAAGATTCTGCGCGCTGAAAGCGTTGTCGGTAAAGAGCCGGCCTATCAGCGGCAGGATCTCAACCATCAGTACGAGCCCCCGAGCTGGAAACATCCGATGGGCACGGACGGCCTGGGCCGTGACGTATTCCAGCGTTTGATACAGGGCGCACGTGTTGCGTTCCTCGTTGGAATCGTAACCTCTTTCATAGCAATTCCGATCGGAGCAGTGCTGGGCTGTATGGCCGGCTACTTCGGTGGAAAGCTCGACGATTTCATTGTCTGGCTCTATTCCACATTCGCCTGCATGCCACCCCTTCTGTTCATACTGGCTGTTGCGATGGTGGCCGGGAAAGGCCTTCTAGGCATCTACCTGGGGATAGGGCTCACGACATGGGTGGGCCTGTGCCGGCTGATCCGGGGCGAAACCATGAAGCACAAGGAGAGACAGTATGTACAGGCCGCCCGGGCGATTGGCGCCGGCGATTTCAGAATCATGTTCAAGCATATACTCCCAAACGTGTTTCATGTAATCATCATTTCTTTCTCGCTAAGGTTCCCCGCGGCGATAGGAACGGAAGTAATCATGAGCTTTCTCGGCATAGGAGTGCAGGATCAGCCATCGTGGGGCCTGATGATCAGCAACGCCCGGCTCCGCCTGTGGTACGGTGTCTGGTGGGAAATGGGATTTACCACGCTCGCAATCCTTGCCGTGGTACTGGCCTTCAATCTGCTTGGGGACGCACTGCGGGACGCGCTGGACCCGCGATTAAGAACGACAGAAGGATGAACCAGTCCGTCAGTCCATGGCTCGTAATGGATCGTGCCGGATTGGCTGAAAACGCTCCAGAGAGTTGAAGAAGAGACGGCAGGCAGACCCTATGGACGCGGCGCGATGCCGGCCAGCATTCCGCAGGCGGCGGCAATGTCCTTCCCGCCGCTGTACCGGCGCGCAACAGGCGCGGCAAGATGCAAACGAAGCGCATCCCTGAAGGTGTCAAGTTCCGGTTGCGATGGCGGGCGGAACTCACCGGTGGGATCGTTCACATCAATCAGATCGAGCTTGATCGGCAATCCGCCGGTCAGAACCGCCAGTTGACGGGCATCCTGCTCACTTGTGTTGACACCGGAGATCATCGTCCACGCCATGGTTATTCGCTGCCCCGTGGCCGCGTGGCGCTCGCGGAGCGCCGTCATAAGCTCTGCCGTGGAGTGCGCCACTTCAACAGGCATAAGCTTGCGACGGCGCTCTGGATCAGCGGATGTCAACGAAACCACCAGCCTGTATGGCTGCTTTTCAGCCGTGAAACGCCGGATTGCCGGTATGATGCCGGCTGTCGAAATGGTGATGGCCTTGCCGGAAATGGCCATCCCGCAGGGTTCAGAGAGGATATGCGCGGCTCTCATAACCTCGTCATAATTGAGCAACGGCTCACCCATCCCCATGAAAACCACGCCCCGCACCGGGTGCGGCGAATCGGCCCGGATCTTTATCACCTGATCGACCATCTCCCACGCCGCTAGATTGCGATGGAATCCCATGCGTCCGGTAAAGCAGAAAGCGCAGCCAAGGGCGCAGCCCACCTGGGAACTGACACAGGCAATGTATTTCAGGTCATCGGCGCGATGCAGGAGCGGAATACGGACGGCTTCAAACGTTTCCGGCCCGGCACCCCTGAACTGATACCGGGCAAACCCGTCCAGCGGCGAAACCGCTTTCCCGACAACAGTAAGATCGGGAATCGCCACAGCCCCGCGGATAATCCGCAGCATCCCGGCGGAAAGGCCGGGTTGCGCGGCCGGCAAAACTCCGCTGCGGATCACCGAAGCCTGAAGCTGCCTGGCCTGGCGCTGCGTAACCCCGAGATTCTCGAGCACCCTGTAGATCTCGTCGGCAGTGTGGTTCTTCAGAAGAATGGTCATATCCGAACTCCGTGGTGAATCTTCGATTCTGCTCTTCAGACCTGATCCGCAAACGTAGTGACATTTATCACGCGTCGAGCTTGGAACCCAGCCGGAACTCTGCAATGCTGAGAACATGACTCAAGTCGCGGATGGCATCACAATCTACACGGATGGCGCCTGCCAGTGCAATCCCGGGCCCGGCGGCTATGGGGTGATCATGTTTGCCGGCGGCACACGGCATGAATTCTCCGGCGGCTTCCGATTCACAACCAATAACCGCATGGAGCTCTTTTCCGTCATCAAGGCACTTCGCGAGGTAAGGCCCCCACGCTCCGTTGTGACGATCTACAGTGACGCACAATATGTTGTGAAAATGTACAGCGATGGACACGCCGCACGCTGGCGGAGGGCCGGCTGGACCCGCAACAAAGGCAGGGAACCCGCTCTGAATCCGGATCTCTGGGGTGAGTTGCTGGACCTTTGCGCACCGCATGACGTGCGCTTCGTCTGGGTTCGGGGCCATGACAGCACTGTTGAAAACAATCGCTGCGATGAATTGGCGGTGGCAGCACGGCAGCAAGCCAACCTGCCGGTTGACGAAGCCTACGAAAAGACAGCTGAATCGCTTAGACTGTCCGTGGAGAAACCGGAATCAGTGTTCGTAACCCAGGAAGCTATTTGTCAGCAGATGCTGTTTGCGGGATGGTAGGACCTGACAGAGTTTTGCCGCGCACTGAGCAAAGGAAGCATGAAACGTAAGAAAGTCGGAATTCAATACCGGGAAATCCATGGGATGAAAGGGAGAACAGAAATGAACGTGTTTGCTGACAGCCTACAGCCTGCAACCTGCCAACCTGCGTCGTGCGGGACGCTGGCGAAGCCGGGTCTGGCATACATGATCCTGATACTGCTGTGCGCAGCCGCATCAACGGTGCATGCCGCATTGCCTGAGAGATCACCCCGAACTGAAATCAGGCTGTCCGGCGACGGGTGGAAACTTTGGCGTGATATGAAGGCACAGTGGGCACACGACGAACTCTTCCTGCCGCCGGTTGACATCAGCAAACTGCCGGTGAACCCGCCGACAGGCGGATGGCCCAACTTGTATTCGAGCAAGGATGCAATCTCTGTCACAGTGCCCGGAACTGTCGAAGAATACTGCTGGGATCAGGTCCAAAGTGACAACAAGACGGACGAGAGCTCGATTCAAGGCGACTTCATTGGCGTGAGCTGGTGGTGGCGGACGATAGACGTCCCTGCAAGCGCCAAAGGTAAACGCATCCTCCTGACGTTCGAGGATAACCGGCTGCGCTCCGAGATCTTCGTGAATGAAAAGCTGGTGGGCTATGACGTAGTCGGTGATTCCGTGTTCGAAATCGACATCACCGATGCGGTCAAGCCGGGCGAGAAGAACACACTGGCCGTTCGCATCACCGATGCCGGCGGAAACTTCCTCTGGCCCGACGCCCAGGTGTTCAACTGGGGCAAGTACAAGATCCCGATGAGCCACGGCTTTGGCGGCATAGCTGGAGATGTTGACATGAGAATTGTTGATTCGGTCTACATCGACAATGTCTTCATTAAGAACCTGCCGGAAATGACGGCAATCGACGTGCAGACCACGATTCTTAACAGCGGCAGCGGCGCGACAACAGGGACACTGCAAATTGATATCGCTCTCGCTAAAACTCCGGAAACAGTGGTCTTCAGTCAGCGATACGGAAACATCACCCTGCAGAAGGGGGAAAACCAGATCGAACACCATGTCAGTCTGCCATCGGCCAAGCTGTGGCACTACGACAATCCGAATCTCTATGTCTGCAAAGCGAAGATCGAGGCCAATGCTTCCACCGACCAGGATGCCGTCCGCTTCGGCTTCCGCTGGCTCGGTATTGCCGGGCGCCGCAAGGACGACCACTTTATGTTCAACGGCAAACGCGAGTTTCTGCTATCCGCCATCAGCTGGGGTTTCTGGCCGGTGAACGGCACCACCCCGTCGACTGAACTGGTCGAAAAACAGATCAGGCAGGCAAAGGGTCTCAATATGAACATGCTGACCTTCCACCGCCATAAAGGACAATCCACCATACTAGACAAGGCGGACGAGCTCGGACTGCTTTACTACGCAGAGCCCGGCGGATACGCCTGCGGAAAGGGTGATACATTCAGCTACAAGATGGCCCGCTTGAAGTGGTTCCGGATGATCAAAGAGTTCCGCAACCATCCGTCTTTGGTGATCTATAACATGATCAATGAAAACGGGCATACTCCGAAGGCCTACCAGATGCAGGATATGCTGGATGCTCATGCCATCGACCCAAGCCGCATCCTCACCTACACCTCTGGAATCAATCCGAAGAACCCGCCGTGCAAGCTGCATATGCTTCCGTACGATACCAATCAGTATACCAACGGCTGGTGGGATTTCCATCACGCCTGCAGCCTCGGGGTCTGCGCCGACAGCCTGTACAAGAGTCCGACCAGCTATTCCTACTGCTTCGATGAATCCATGCGCAAAGAGATCATGTACCTCGGAGAAGAAGGTGCGGTTGGTGCTCCGCCCCGCCTGCAGCTGATAAATGACTATTACAAAACCGCCGGACATCGTAATGGCTGGGACGGCGCGGACTACGTTCAGTGGTTCACCGCATTCGACAGCTATCTGAAACAAAAGGGACTCAAGAACCTTACAGTGGACGATGTCACTATCGGTCTGGCCAATACGCAGTACTACTATCACGGCCGGATGATCGAAAACGCAAAGATCAATGACCTGGTCGACGGATATGTGATCAACGGGTGGGAATGCGAGAAGATGGAGAATCACTCCGGAATCGTCGACTCGTTCCGCAACTACAAAGGCGACCCGGACATCATCCGCAGCTACACCCGCCCTGTCTATGTTGCGATCAAAGCCCGGAACAAAGTTGCGCATGTATCCGACATGATCGACGCCGACTTCTTCATCGTCAATGGCGGCGGCAAGCTGGACGGAGACTATACCCTTGAGGTGGACCTCGTCGATCCTTCGGCCAAAGTGATCAAGACAGAGCGCTGGCCGGTTCCCGTCAGCCAGGCCCGGCTTGGAACCCTCGTCAGGGAAAAGGTCGGGTTCGTTCTGAACGGAGGCCCCGGTTATTACACGCTCAATGCGCGACTGATCGACAAGAATGGGATTCAGCAAGCCGACGGCAAGGAGAGACTCTTCACTGTCGACTGGAAATCAGCAAGACTTCCCGCAAAAGGCGCGGCCATAGAGCCGGCCGCCAATATCCGGGATTTCATATCGGCCGGGTTCAATACCAGGTTGCCCTCCTACGCGGATAGCATGGACAAACTGGACTACATCGTTCTCGACAACACCGTGGGGGACTTACCTGAAGGTGTTTTCACAACTCCAGACGGTAAACCCGGGCTGAAGGCCGAGTATTTCAACGGGCAGGCTACCCCGAAGACACTGGTCAGCACGCGGGTTGAATCCGATATCCGGAAATGCGCGCCACCGGCCGCACTGGGCGTCGAGAGCACTGTGATCTGGACAGGAAGAATCACACCGAAGGAAAGCGGGGCCTGCATACTCTGTGGCGACTTTACCGGCGGCCGTGTAAATGTGTGGCTGGACGAAGCCCAGGTGATGAATATGGCGTTCGGCCCCAACCGGAAGGCGCGCTTCGCTAACAGCAAGCTGTTCAACTTGGAGGCCGGCAAATCATATTCAATCAAGGTTCAGTACGTCCGGGACAGCGGCAGCGATTCCCTTGAACTGAAATGGCAGCGACAGATATCAGGAAGCCAGTGCGACAAGATACTCAACCGCGTAGCCAAAGATGGTACCACGCTGATCGTATCCGGCAACAACACCGGAGCATTCGCAAACGAGCTCACTAAGCGCGATCTGGTCAAGCACAACGGCTTCATGGATGTCGATGTATGGTGGAAAGCGGGAGGCATCTTCGCGGTCAAACACCCGCTGTTCAAAGACCTCCCGCAGAACACCGGCATGAACTGGGAATACCAGGATGTCGCAAGGTACGATGTCAGAATCAACGAGGACGGATTGTACAACAAAGACTTCGAAAGCAAGCGATACGGCCTGCTGCTGGAAGGCGAAGACGTTGCCGCTTTCTGCACGGACGGGCACAAATTCAAAGTGGCCAGCACAGTTTCCGTGGTGCGGCATGGGAAAGGGAAGATCATCCTTTCCTGCCTGAATCTATATCCGCATCTCGCCGGCGATAGCAAGTCGGCAAACACGGTGAAGAAGATACTGTGCAACTACATCGAATACGCCGGCGAGAAGTAGACGGCAAGGCGGTCTAGGTACGCTGGCTCATGAGTTCACTAACGTTCTTTGTATCATCCTCGTCCTCGACATTTGAATGCCTTTCCCCCACTCCCCTCTCTGCTCCGGTCTATGGTCTATTGTCTTCCCGTCTATTGTCTATTTCCCCGCTCCCCACCCTGTAACTCTGTCCCTCTGCAACCCTGCAACTCTACTTTTTACTTCACAATCACAATCGTGCCGGGTGCCTCATACCGGTATGTCAGTACCACGTTGCCGTCCGGGTATGTTACCGTGTAGCCAACTGCGGTAATATCGCCGGGTATTGTGCTGTTCTCTATGTCGAGAATTGCAAACGGTCCGCTCAACGCGCTGCTGCCACCTGATACGTTCGAGATGAGAGTGAATACATCGCCGTCTTTCGGAACATATCCTGGAGCGAGTGACACCCTCAGTCGTGCACCCGCGATGTAAATAGGTGCGCCGTTCGACACAATGGACTGGCTGGCGAGAGCTGCATTTGTGCTGACGCTTACGGCAAACGTCGCGTTTGCAGCCAGAGTCAGCGCGTTGTTGAGCACCAACACACCGGCTCCGTTCATGCCCGGCGACAGGGTCCCGCCGTCAGCAATGACCACAGCGCCCGCGATCGCCCCGGTGCCGCCCAGTTCAGCGCCGGATGCCACGGTTACAACGTTTGTCCCCGTGGCCGAGCCCGTGGTGTTGTTCGCCCACAACATGCCTGCGTCGACGGTCGTGCCGCCAGTGTAGGTGCTCGCACCGGTGAGGATCAGCGTGCCTGTTCCGCTCTTGGCCAGCGACACCGATGTCGCGCCGCCGTTTTCAATTACGCCGCCGAATGTGGTGTTGGCTGCCTGGTTCACCGTCAGGATTGGCGAGCCGCTGAGCGCTGAGATTGTGCCATAAGAACCGTCGCTCGCCAACGCTCCTATCGTCGGACTAAATGAGCCCAGGTTCAGTATGGAAGGTCCGGTGAAAGTCAATGTGCCAGTCGCCACGCCCAAAGCGGTTACAGCGCCCACTTTCAAAACACCGCCGTTGATGGTCATGCCACCGGTGATACTGTTCGCGACGTTGATCGTGAGTGTGCCCGCGCCGGCCTTGGTGAGACCTCTCGAGCCGCCGGATTCGACAATTGGAAACCTGCCCAGCGTTAGCGTGTTGTTGCTGACGGTGATTGTTGAAGTGCTGGCAACAGCAAACCCGTTTCCGGCGTTCTGTCCCGGGTTCAAGGTAAGATCGCCACCAGTGCCAAGAAACGTAAAGCTGCCGTCGATATAGATGGCTCCGGCGACGATGCTTTGCTGCTGAGTGGTATAGGTGACGTTGCTGGCGGCATCAAGCGTCGTTCCATTCGCGAGATGCAAAGTCCAGTAGTGGGCGTTGATCGTGGTGGTAAACGTGAGTTGCCCTTGATCCAGATAGAATGGTTGCTGCCCGCTATCGCTCTGGTTGAGACTTCCGCTATTGATGGTTAATGTGCCGGCTCCCGATTTGCGAAAGATGTAACCCGCACTGCTGATGGTGCTCACCCCGAGGTTGCCGGAGCCATTAACCGTGATAGTAGCGTTCCCGCCAATGGTTACGGTGCCTGTGCCCAGGGTGAGGGAGTGGTTGGCCGTCGGGTCGAAGAAGGCGACTGTGCCGCCGAGATTGACCACGGGATTGCTGGATAGCGTCACGAGTCCGCCGGTGATATTGTCAATCGTGCCGCCGCTGAGCGTCAACGTCGCTGTCGTGCCAAGGGCATTCACGCTGCCGATGTTGAAACGGCCCGCGTTCAACGTCGTAGCGCCACTGTAGCTGTTCGCACCGGAAAGGGTCAGCGTGCCGGCACCCAGCTTCGCTAAGCCGCCACCACCTGCAATGGCACCCGATAACGTTACGTCACCCGACGTCCCCGTATCGACTATACCATTGCTGCTCAAATACACCTGGCGTGATGTAGCGTCAGTGGCGCCTGTAAATACGAGCCGTCCACCACCAAATGTCAGCGTCCCCGTCGAGCCGCTTCCAGCCCCTAGCCCGCCTGCGGCATCGGCCAGTGTCCCTATGCTCAGTGTGCCGCCGTTGATGGTGACTCCTCCACTGAAAGTGTTAACGGCGGGAAGGGTCAGCTTGCCGGTGTCGACCTTCACCAGACCGCCATTGCCAGTGATTGTTCCTGCCAGCGTCAGCGTACCGGTTCCACCGGCAATCGTGCCGGTGCTGTTCAGGACAACTTGTCTCGCGGTTGTGCCGCCGGTGCCGGTATATTTCAGAACGCCGCCGACGCCGCCGAAGGTCAGTGTGCCCGTTGTCCCGCTTCCGGCACCAATGGCGCTACTGACATCGTCAATGGTGTTTGCGCTCACGGTTCCTGCATTGATCGAAACACCGCCGCTGAAGGTGTTGGCGCCGTTGAGAACAAGCGTTCCTGAGCCGGCCTGAACAACCTGTCCGGAACCACTGATGACGCTGTTGAAATCTGTTCCTTGCGTGACCGTGTCAGTTCGATTGAAGGCGAGCGTGGCGTTGTCGACTATGGCGCTGGTTGTGGAGAGCGAGCCCGTTGTCCCTCCCGCGCCAATCTGCAGCGTTCCGAGGCTGATCGTCGTTCCGCCGGCGTAGCTGCTGCTGTTGGCCAGCGTCAGGACGCCATTACCGGTCTTCGTGAGGCCCCCGGCATTACTGCTGTCGATAACTGACGTAAAGGTGGCGGTATTGCCTGAAGTAACGTCTATCGCGATGGCACCGCCACTGCCCTGGATCCGGTTGCCGTAGTCGGTGGCGTATGTTCCGGCCAACTGCAGACTTCCGCCACTGAACGTAATGCTGCCGCCACTGCCAAGGGCGTTGGCGTTCGCCAAACTCAGGATACCGGCGCTCAATGTCGTGCCACCGGTGTAACTGTTATTGCCGCTGAGAGTGAGCGTGCCAGTGCCGTCCTTGGTGAGGCCTATGCCTGACGCACCGCTAATCGTGCCGCCAATGGCCATGGCACCGGTGCCTGAGGTCGTAATGGCGGTGTTGCTGTTCAAAGACACACTGCTGCTGATGGTATGCGTGTTGCCGGTGGTGACATAAATGATGGCTGTGCCCGCGCGCTCCATCGTTATTGAGCCGGAACCTGAAATCGTGGTGTCGACGGTGCGGAAGTTCATGCGTGACAATGTCCCGTTCGTGTCGAGGTTGATCGTGCCGGTGGCTGTGCCGGTACCAAAGTCAACAATGCCACCAATGCCGGGCACGCCGCCGCTCCAATTGCCGGCGTCGCTCCAGTCGCCGGAACCGGCAGTCGTCCTGGTCCACTCGGAGCTGGAAGAAAGATCGGTAACGATCACCGACAGCCAACCGGCGGTGGCATTGGTTGACAAGGAATAACTGAAGCCTGAAATGGTGCCGCCAACTGTCATTGTTCCTCCGCCTTGGATGGCACCGCCGAACTGGATCAAGTCATAGGTACCCGCGACAGTCGGCGTCCAAGTGCCACCGCCCGGGGCGCAGAGATTGAGCGTGCTGGTGCCATTGATCGCGAATGCGCCCGCGCCGCCGCTGATCATGATCTTGTCGTTATCGTTTAACGTGCTGCCGAACTCGAAGTCGAGGTAGCTGCCGGAGGCGAGCGTGAGACTTCCTGCATTCAAGGTGCCGATGCTGTTGCCGGGGGCGAGATGGCCGGCGCTGTTGACGCTCACTGGTCCGCTGATGGTGCCGCTGCCGCCGAGTGTGCCTGCGGCGACTGTCACGCCACCGGAATATCCCGTGGCGCTGGCGCTGTTGATCTTCAACGTGCCGGCATTGACTGTGGTCACGCCGGTGTAGGCGTTGGTTCCGGTCAGGACGAGGACACCGGTACCCGATTTTGTCAGGACGCCCGTGGTGCCGGGCGCGGCGGTGGTAATCGTCAGCGTGTTGGCCCCGGTCACATCAATGCCGCTGCTGGTCGCTTCTGTCAACTGCCACGGGCGGGCAATCGTCTGGGCATCGCCGGCGACCTGCAATATGCCGCCGCCAAGGGTCAATGTACCTGTGGTGGACGTCGCGGAGCCGAGGTTGCCGGCTGCGCCATTCCCAAGACCAGCGCTGACGCTGACGGTGCCGGCTTTGATGGTAGTACCGCCGGTGTAAGTGTTCAAGCCGGAGAGCAACATCGTGCCGGGACCGGTCTTGATCAGATAACTGAGGGTCCCGCCCCATCTTGCTGGTTGATCGCCACCTGCCCCGATCGGGCTCGAAACGATCAGATCAGTTCCGGCTGTGACATCACCCACATTGAAGGTGGTACCAGTGGCGCTGAGGTTAATAAACGCCAACGTACCGCCATCGCTGGAAATCGTCGAAGCCGATGAGCCGCTCACTGTGACCGTACCGCCGATGTTATAGGCTCCCCAGCTGTTGGCTGAAGAACCGCCCGTGGCGTATACCGTACCGCCGTTTAGTGTCAGCTTATAGATGGAATTGATGAAGGCACCACCGTTGTTTAGTGTGCCTCCGGCATTGATCGTAACAGTCGGAGCGTTAGCCAGGGTTGCACCACCGCTGGCATTGCCGAAGTTGTCATTGGATCCAAATTGCAGGACGCCGCCATTGTTGACGTTGATGGCTAGGCCGGAGACCGCAAAGCCGCTTGCTTTTGCCAATAGCAGTAAGCCGGTGCTGTTTATGCTCATCGATCCGGTTCCGGCAAAAGTGCCGGTCAGCTTCAGCGCGCCGCCATCAACAATTGTGGGACCGGTGTAGATGTTGTTCCCGGACGAGGTCAGCGTGCCAGTGCCGGCCTTGGTGAGGGAATAGCTGCCGCCGAATTCGGCTATCAAACCGCTTACGGTGAGCGATGCACCGCTGTTCACCGTCCATGTCTGGCTGGACCTCAGGCCTATGTTGGCTGAAATTGTGTGAGTCACGCCGCTGGCGTCATCAGTAATGCCGTTGCCGGCGGTGTTTCCGTTGACGGCAGCCGCCTCGATCGACAGTGTTCGTGTGCCGCCAATAGTAACGGGTGAAGTCGCTGTTGAAAGGAAGTTGAGGCTGTTGATGTCAAAGTCCGCATCGAGCACCCCGGTCGTCAGACTTCCGGCGGCGGGCGTGGTAGTATAGAAACCGACATTGGATTGGAAGCCTGGAGCCGCACTGGCGGTAACGCCCGAAGCGACATCGGTGTTCCAGTTGGCGACGGTGGACCAATTGGTAGTTCCACCTTTCCAATACGCGGCAATCGGCCCGGTGCTATCGGTAACCACCAGTTGCAGCTTTTTGGACGTGAGGGTGTCGAGCTGAAGAGCAAATCTGTTGCCCCAGGCCACGCTGGGGCTCAAGGCGAACCTGCCGGCGCTCGCCATGGTGCCTGCCCCGTCAATTAGGTCATATGTGCCCTCATTAATCTTCGCTCCGCTGAGCTGATTCATGGTAATCACCGCCGCGCCGGACGTGCTTATTGTTGTGTTGCCGGCCACCATGATCTTGTCCGTGCCATTGGCACCAGTACCAAGGTCGAAATAGAGTTTGTTGGCTGCGGCCACGCCGGTGATGTTGAGATTGCTGCCAAGGGTCAAAGTCCCCATTGCCCCGTCCCGTAGATCAATACCGCCAGTGCTGCTGACAGTGACAGTGCCGCCAATGGCACCGATACCGCCGAGGCAGCCACCGGACACGCTCACGGTCCCGGCGCTTAAAGTGCCGGTGACCCGGAGGAAACCTGTGTTGACCGTCGTCGTCCCGGTATACGCGTTGTTACCGCTGAGCGTTACCGTACCTGTGCTGCTCCCCTGGCCAATGGCCAGGCCTCCGCCGCCCGAGAAGGTACCTCCGCTCCAGTCGCGGATCGCACCACTGACCACGACGTTGCCGCTCTGCGCGTCTAACGTCAAGGTAATGGCCGAACTCGAACTGCTCAAATAGACGTTTCCGGCGAACGTGAGCGCCTTGGTGGGGTCGGTGAAGTTTACATGAATGGTGCTGGCGTTGATATTCTGGGTGACGGTACCGGAGAACGTCCCGTTATATGCGCCGGTGATTGTGCCGTGTTGGCCGCCACCGCCCTGGAGCAGCAATGTGTTGTTGGCTATTGTGACGTCCGTGTTGAATTGAATTGTGTTGCCGGCGTTGTAGTTCCAATTGAACGCGCCTGTGCCCGTAGTAAACCCGTAGCTTCGGGTGAGGATCTCTTTGCCACTCCCGCCCGAGAACGTCGTCAGGCCCGTGTAGCTGTTGCTGCCGGTCAAGACCCAGGTGCCTGCGCCTGACTTGGTCAAGCTGACGGCAGCCGTGCCATTATCACCAATGTTTGCAGCAAAAGTGTTGGAGCTGGTATTGGTCCCCGTGAGGGTTAGTGTCCGCGCCGCATTGGCTACGTCATAGGACGGTGTACCGTTCCATGTAAGTGTCGCCGTCCCGCTGCCGGAGGCATCAATTACCGCATTGCCGCTGCCAATTGTGAAGTTGCGGTCCGTGCTGGTGTTCGTGCTCCCCGTGAACTTCAATGTTCCGCCGTTAAACACAAGGTTGCCCGCCGCGTTGCTGGTGGAGCCAAGGTTGCTGACCGTTCCCGCGTTACCCAAAGTGTCGAGACTTAGAATACCGCCGCTGAGGGTCGTGATGCCGGTGTAGGTGTTGGCACCGCCGCTGAGGGTCACGACCGTGCCGCTAATGGCCAGGCTGCCGGTGCCTGAGATGAGGCCGGACAGGGTCTGCGTGCCCCCGAGCTGAACCTGGCCGGTGGTGATTGTAATCGGGACAGCGGAATTGTTTCCGCCCGAGATGATCAGCGCGGATGAGCTGCTGTTCTGGTAAATTCCGGTGACGCTGCTGCCAATTGTACCACTGATGGTGATCGCGCCGGAGCCGCTTGAAATGTTATTGATTGAGCCGGTATTGTTGACAGTGTTGGCGACGGCAACGCCGATTTGAGTGCCCGTGCTACTGCTATTGTTGAAGGTGATGTTGCCGGTGATGCTGATATCACTCGTGTTGACGTTGACCAGCCCAGTACCGGTTTGCGCAAAAGTCAGATTGCCGATGCCGGTGATGCCACCCGTGATTTGGCTGTTGTTGGCGGTGGCTGTGACAAAGAGGTCGTGGTTGTTCAGCGTGATTGATCCATCGACGTAGCCAGTGTTGCCACCAGGAGTGAAGTTGATGGTGGCCATTCCGGTGTTGTCCTTGACCACAGAAATGCGGTTGGCGATATGGACGGTGTTATTGATTGATAAAGTGGCACTGGAATTGCCGGTGGAGTCACCGATACAAATGGTTCCAGCAGCGTTGCCTGCCGCAGTCGCGGTGGTCAACGCCACCGTGCCAGCCTTGATGTACAGCCCGCCGCTGAAGGTATTCGCACCGCTCAAACGCCACAAGCCGGCACCATCCTTGGCAAGCGTGAGTTTACCGCCACCGGCTCCGTTTCCAATGACACCAGCGCCGAGCAGGTTGCCTGAGGTACTGGATCCGTTCAAAGTCAGGGTCGTGGTGTTACCAGTCATGGCGCTGCCTGTTATCGCTCCGCTGATGGTCAAAGTACCTGAACTCCCTGCCGTGAAGGTGTAGGTGCTGCCGCTTACGCCGCTGATTACATTGGTTGCGCTGATCGTGTCGGTACGGACTCCAGTGCCAGTCGTCTGAATCACGCCGCCACTATTCAAATGAAGAGCGCCGGCTTGAAGCGTAAAACCAAAATTGGCAGTGTTTCCGAAGGTGATGTTGCCGATATACCGGTTGGCATCGACCGTGATAATGCGATTACCGGTGAGAGCAAAGGTAAAGGTGGCGGTATCAGCGTTATCAGTTGTTGTGGAGCCAGGTGCAGCTCCCGGAGTCCAGCTACCGGCATCGCTCCAATTGCCGGCGGCATTGAAGTTCCATGTGGCATCAGCCGCCCGCGCGACGCGGGGCGGGACGGAGGCAAAGCAGATTGCGATGAGAAACAGGCAGGCGTTATTGCGAAAGAAATGGCGCATAAAACCTTCCATACCATTGACCGCTTAAAGCATAATCGATACGCAAAACACACCATTCAACACTCAACACGCAACATTCAAAGTTCAAGCAAAGAAAAAGGCGAGTTGTCGTTCGGAGGGACGCGTCTCACTGGTCCGTCTTCTCTTCTTCCACGCGGCCTCGACCGCCGTGCGCCCATGCCGCCACACAATGCGGCAGGACAAATGACACTATCCAACCTCTTGAGTATTCTAACAGCCCCCGAAGAATGAATACAGCACATTCCTTGACACGCCGAATAATAGCTGTACTATCAGGTTGATTATGACAGCGGACTTAATAGACAAACAGAATACGGCTGGCGGGAAGACAGAACCGATCAGACTTTCAAAGCATCGCAGGATTTTCGAAGACCTGCGGCAAGAGATAACTTCAGGCCGCTACGCGGAGAGTCAGCGGCTGCCCAGCGAATCTCAAATCGTGAGCCGGTTTGGAGTCTCCCGCCCCACCGCCACACGCGCATTGCGAGACCTGCAGAACGCGGGACTGATCGAACGACGCGCCGGCGGGCGCATGTCACTTCCCTAGGGGTTTCTGCGCCTGCCCTTTCGGGCATCGTCGTCTTTGATTGTCAGACCTTACGGACCTTGGCTTTCACCACAGGGGCGAAGAACTCGATCTTGCCCCTCTGG
>Ga0247841_10000858_pt1 | contig 74627 bp, 63 predicted proteins | sample LaCruzMarch2015__2_FD_192410 | JGI IMG/M metagenome (GOLD analysis project Ga0247841, IMG submission 192410) | Freshwater microbial communities from meromictic Lake La Cruz, Castile-La Mancha, Spain - LaCruzMarch2015_18m | ecosystem: Environmental > Aquatic > Freshwater > Lake | place: Spain... | reverse complement strand
TTTTTCTTCTGAAACCTGAAACCTGAACCCCTGAAACCTGAAACAAACAAATAATGAAAACACCAAAACTCCTGCTAATCGTTGCCCTTCTCCTAAGTTCTATGGCTTTGTTTGCCGACGTCCCCCCTCCGCCCCCTGCCGGCCACGGAACCACCGGAAACCAAGCTCCCGCAGGTGCTCCTATTGACGGAGGTCTGGGCATATTACTGGCCATGGGCGCCGCTTACGGAGGCATGAAATTATATAAGGCCCGAAAACCGGCAAACAAAGAGGGATCCGTTGGGGGGTAACCGGAAAAGCGTGCGAAACTTTACCGGCGAACCGGTGACCAAAGCCTGCCTGCTGGCGTTGCTTAAGGCCGGCATGGCAGCCCCTTCGGCGCGCAACCGCCAGCCGCTGGCCTTTGTGGCTGTCACCGAACGTACAATCCTGGATGCGATGGGTGAAGGATTGCCCTATACCAAAATGTTGTTCAAGGCCGGGTCGGCGATAGTCGTGTGCGGCGATACCACAACCGGGTTGCAGGAAGGAGCCATCGATCTTTGGCGCCAGGATGCGGCGGCGGCAACCGAGAACATACTTCTGGCTGCGGAAGCCTTGCGGCTGGGTGCGGTATGGTCGGCCCTCTGCCCCTACCCCGACCGTGAAAACCATGTCGCTAAAATATTGAACCTGCCTTCAACCGTAAACCCTTTCAGCATCATCCCGGTAGGTCATCCAACCGGACAAGACCAGCCCATGGATAAGTTTAAAGCGGAAAAAATCCATTGGGAGGGGTGGTGAAAATGTGGATAACCTGAATCTTTGCTTTTTGTCGGCTGAAATGCCTTTGATAAGTATTTGATCACCTTCGCTGAAAGGAATAGGAATAAAAATAGGAAAAGTTTTCAACGCAGAATCATAGCCTGACGCCTCAAAATTTCAAACTCCTCCTTTCAGGTTCAATCATGAATATTTCAAATTACGGGATCGGATTTCATCATTCCCCTTTTTATGATGGCCAAAACGAAAATATTCTGCATCTTATAAAAAATGCAAAGCATTTTGCAGTTATACCGGGAGGAACAAAAGATCAATACTTGCAAACCTGTTCCGAACCGGTATAAATAATAATAAAAGGATTGCCGGCCTGCAATTTCCTGATTTTAAACAGGGAACAACAATTTTATATTTGCATTGGGCACATTTATGTTGTATGTTTGGGTTGATTTTATCCTGCACCCGAAAGGAAATGCAAAACATTTTGCATTTGTCTCTATGGTTGAAAAGCAACAATGGTTATCAACAATTAAAAACAATGGCTTATGAGAAATTTTCAAAAAGCAAAAATGGTATTTTCTGCAATCCTGATTTTGCTGGGCCAGGCAATGATGGCAGGCCCGAATGAAGACCTGGTAACAGCTTGTAAAATGGGCGACCTTGCCGGGGCGGTAAAAGCCATCGATGAAGGCGCCGATGTCAATTTTTTGGACGCCAACGGCAACCCTCCGATCGCGTCGGCTTATTTTTGGCCGGAAATCACCCAACTCCTTCTCGATAAAGGGGCCGACCCCAACAAAGGGAACAATCCCGCTTTGACGGGGGCCTGCGGGGTCTATTCGGTTGAAGTGGCACAGAAATTATTCGACGCCGGTGCCATTCCAAACATTCCCAGCCTGATTGATCCGGGGGTCACCTTCAGGACATTCATCGCCAATGAGAAAGCAAAAGGGAAAAAAGCAAACCAGACCATCATCAAAGCCTACGAAAATGCGCTTGCTACAATGAAACCAACCGAAATGGAATTGGTCCAGATTATTGTTACAGGAACCAACTGCGTCCCCTGTCTTAAAATGGCGCTCGAAAAAGGCGCCAACATTAATTTTAAAAGCGGCGATGATGCACTCAATGTTTTTTTGACTTTTACCATGTCGCAACAGGAACGGAAAGAGTATTGCAATACCGGTGCGCCCAACCTGGAATCTTTTGGGATGAAAGTGCCGGAATGGTATCGAAACCTGCCCGACGACAAAAATGGGAGCGCAGCAAAAATGCTGGAACTCCTGATCAAAGCCGGCTCCGATGTAAACAAACCCAGCCTGATTGGGCTGACCCCCTTGGTGGTCGGGCTGAAAGGGGCAGCCTCGCCGGCCGTGCGCAAAGCCAGCAAAGCTGAAATCGTTACCATGCTGCTTAAAAATGGCGCCGACCCGAAAATATCTGCAACTCAGAAATTGGGAAAATCCGATGTAACCTACTACCCCATCTGCCTTGCCGCCGAATTCGGCGACAAAGCCATCGTTGAAGCCATGCTCGAGAAAGGTGCCAACATTAATACAACAACCGAAACCAATAGCCTGGGCGCCTATAACGGGACCTGGGGCGGCGAAGGATATACACCGCTTATTATTGCTATCCTTTCAAATAATTTTGACCTTGCCGGATTTCTTCTTGATAAAGGAGCTGACATCACCAAAGGGAGTTCGGGTTTTGCCCTTCTGGATATAGCCAACAGCGAAAACAAAGCAACCATTTCCACCAAAAACAAAACCCCCATTTACTGGGCAATCGATAAGGGAAACATGGAACTGATCAGAAAAATATCCGATAAAATGAACTGGAATTTTAACCCTGATTTCTCTTTCACAGCATACACGGGCAACCTGGTTATGCAAACCGGCTGGGGACCCCTGAAACTCAAGGGAAAAAACAACCTCTCGCCTTCTATGTACGCCGACATTGTTGGGAACAAAGAAGCAAAAAAATACCTGCAAAAATAGCCCTCCGGCCCAACCCGTTCCTTAACGGATCACGAACGTCCTGTTGACTGTTGAAATGCCATCCGAGATGGTCATCATGTAAACGCCCTGTGGCTGATCGTCTAATTGTACCGGAAATGCCCCGTTGACAATGACATTGGGCACTTTATAAACGCACCTTCCGGTAGAATTGACCACCTGGATGGTTACCGGATTTTTCAGGTTGCCATCACACCGGAGCATAAAACGGCCATGGTTCGGATTGGGGTACAAAACCAAACCAGGGATACTGCCCGTTTCATCCATCCCGACTGGGCCGTTTACCAATCCGTTGGTATAATCCGGTTCAAATAGGTTGCCATTAAAATCGCAAAATTCCCGTGGGGTCACCGTGCTGCTCCAAACAATATCCGACTTGTCCTGCTGTAGCATGGTGAATTGCATATTGAACAAGATTCCGTTATTTATGGAGAGCCCATGGTCCCCGGCAGCCCAGACAAAGGTGAGATAACCCGGGACAGTCGTCCCTGTAATCATATCTTCCATGCCAGGATAAAGATCCGTGATATTTTCAAACCGTAGCGTTCCTGGATCGTATTGAACTGTAAACTGAAATGCCCCTAAATCCTGTACATCAAAGATGTAAACCGGAACAGAAACAAGTCCGTCCAGGGCGTTGCCCTCTCCGATAACGAGCGCCCCCCTTCCCTGGGGCGAATGGGCCGCCTCCTTTACTGCAGGAATATACGATCCATTGGCATCGCCATAAACAATACCCTGAAAATCGTGGGTCAGGTTGCCACTCCCCAGAACAAACGGGACGGTATTAAACAACCAGTCACCCGATGGAAAAGAACTGGAAATACTGGCAATCCGCTTTTTAATCAACAGGACATCGGCAGCCGACAAATCGCCCGAAATATTTACGTCGCCCGATGAGAGGTAGAGGCCGCTTAAAAGAGCAATGTTGGCAATGTGTTTGCGATACATTAAAACATCTAACGCTGAAACCCCGCTCCAGGGTTTGGTGGTTGAAACATCCAACGTATAGGCCCCGGCAGGGACATTCGTAAAAGCATAATTACCGGTTGTCCCGGTGATGGTGGTCCCTACAATGCCGCCTGTCCCATCTTTCAAATGGATTTGAAGATCACTTAAAGGAGAATTGGAAGCATTGGCGTAAGTCACCATTCCGCTGACCGACAATCCTTCGCTGGCCTCCCCTGGGAAAACGATATAATCGAGCCACGCACAATCGCTTCCGGCCGATACGCTGCCGTCCTTTTTGTACTCCCATTTAAAGGTATGGGTCCCTTCGGAAACAGGAAATGCCACCCGGGTCCAGGGTGTTTCACCATCCCACTGGCCCATCAGGTTGGCATCAATATAAAACCGGAGAAAGTCAAATATAGCTTCAGCAGAGGTTTTTAAATTGAAAGAAACGCTATCGGAATTGGAAACGTCCATGACCAACGAAAGTTGCGATTTCTGTGCATTGATGATGGCGCCCGATTTTGCCGAGTAAACCCCTTCATACGGGTCGATGCTGGTGACTGTCCACGGTTGGTTGCCTCCATGAACCCAGTCAAAGTGGCTGAAATTACCCGATTCAAAGTCTTCAAGTACCAGACTGACCTTTGCAATGAAGGTTTTTTCAACCGCATATCCACCGGAAGTTACGGTAAAATTGATCTCGGCAGCTGTCCCCACCGGGGTCCCCTCCGCAACGCTCAGATTGAAAACGGCAGTTGTTGTTTCATTAACCATCAGGGTATCCATATTATAGCTACCTGAATGAATCGTTACATATGGGCTTCCCGATGAAAGTGATGCAAGGGCATTGGGCGCTGCGCTGTGCCCTGCATTTCCGGCAGAAATAATTACATCAACGGTTTCGCCTGCATCAAGCCGTCCATTCCCGTTTCCGCTCTGCGTATCATCCACCGATAAACTGCCGATGGTCAATACCGGTGCATTGGCCGTCAGGTTAAAATGAGAATTCCAAACGGAATCCCCCGTTACCATCAAATCGAACCGGAGTAGTTGCTGGTCGGGAATAGAATTGGAAACAACAAGCCCAAAAGCATTTTCAACAGAAACCGTTCCACCGGCAACGATGTTTCCGAAATTCCCGGTACTGTCGGTAAGGGTGATGTGGGTATCCGAATTTCTGAGAACGGCCACCACATCGATGGCATCCTGGTTGCCTAAGTTTTCCAGCGTCATGGTCAGCCCAATGGTTTCCCCAGGGTCGAGAAGTTGATTGTTGTTGCCCAACGGATCGTTGACCTGTGAAGAATGATATACCACATACGGTTGGTCGGAGATCACAAGGATGTTCCCCATGTGGCGGATCCGGTTGTGGGCAATGATAGAAACGGTAATCGGGATTACGTTCGTCAATGGATTGTTTAACAGGATGGTCCCATCGCCGGAAGCGTCGGCCAGCCCCCTGCCGATCAGGGAGTCGCCCTGCATCAGCGCTATTCGGGCAAAAGGGGCATCGGTTTCAAAAACGATCTGATCAAATCCTACCGAAACGGAGGCCGGATAGGTTGCTGCTATTTCACCGGGTATTTCGGTCCAAATATCCATGGTAGGGTCGCCAAACAAATTGGTTTCATAAGCACACCATCTTACAACCTGGTCGCTTTCAATATAAGAGGCATTGTCCTCCTTCGAATCGGAATTCATGTCGCCGATACAATAGATGTCCTCCCCAAACAGAGCATCAAAAAACTGACGGTCAAAAAACTGGGAACCACCGTTGGTGCCACCCGGCGAATACCATCCGTAGCGTGAATTGGAAACACCGGCAACTTCGGCAGTGGCCAGGGTCGTGATTGCCTCGGCAAAACAATCGGAAGTACTGTATCCTCCGCCCGTCCCCCGGTTATCGAACGAACCATTATAGCAACCCTGCGAATAACCAATGACATAGCCATGGGTTACCCCATCGTTCTGAAAGTTGGACTGGGTAATGTCGCTGTTGTACATTTTCATGTTGTAATCGGTATTGGAATGGCCAAGATGGTTAAGCAAATGGGTCCCATTGTTGAAATTGCTAAACACATCGGTTTTGCTCCAGTTGCCTAAGCTTTCATACAATCGCGTTATGTCGATGGTCAACGGAAAGCCAGCCGTTGTGTAGCCATTCATCGAACCGCCGCTGACTACTTCGTCTTTATAGTCGTCGCCATACGTCTGACCGTCCAATTGCTCCCCGATCATCAACCCCTTCCGTATATCAGAAACCACCGGGCTGGACTGATACAGGGTAAGCTTGTTGATCATGTTCCCGATTTCCGCAGGACTATCGGCACACAACCTTCCGATCCCCACTTCGTAGAACAAATCGTCTTCGCCCGGTTCGCCCCATCTGCTGTCGTTGTCGTTGTTCCAGGTACCATCCAGGCATGCGTAGTACATATCGGAAGGGATGTCGTCGTCGTCATAACCACTTCCAGGATCAGCAAAAAAACCGCGTTTCGGGACAATGTTCTGAGAGGTATTGTTCGGATCGGCATCGCCGGCAAGGAGCACATAATCGATTCCTCCATTCTGGTACAGGTCAATGATGCAATTCCGGATCTTCATTTGGTTATCCGCACCGGGATACTGGCTATAAATGGTTTCGACGGTTTTACATACAATTAAAAAACCGGTACTTTGTTTATAGGAAATGTATTCTTCAAGATAAGGCAGAAAGTCGTTTTTAGTAATGAGAAGCATATCGTACTGGGGATTGTCGCGGGGTTCGGCAACAGGATATTGATGAAATAAATCATGATTCTTCACCACGGCGCGGATATGTCGGCCAGTCCCTTCGTCTGTACGAAGAAATTGAAGCGCCCGGGTTGCCTTTTCAGATGTTTTTTCACTGATTTCCACTGTAATACTTTTGATGTACTGCACTTTTTGAAGAAGGGGAAACCAGGTCACCGGACAAATATTGAAAGTCCCAATGGCATGGCCACGAAGATATCCGGTGGAGACGCCGGAGACCGCCGTTGAAGGATAGGCAGCGGCTGAAGCATAGATTTGGGGATTAGCCATGGGCCGGTAGCCATCGGGGGCACCGGTTGAAATCGGAAATTGCCTTGGAGCCGGCCGGACCAATATCCCGGTTTCTTCCGGGTAGTATGCCACTGAGGCAACCCTGATCGTAGAAATTTCAGTGCCCGGCGGTAACAAAAGGGATGCAGAAAACCAGGGGAGCAATGGGGCTCCTTCAACCCCCAGGTTCATACATTCATTATAATTGATATCAGAGTAGCCATCGACAGAGGTTGTTACCTGAGGTTTTTCGAACCGGTAAGTCATTACCTGTACCTGTGCTGTTCCCTGTAATGCGAAAAGCAAAAAGAGAAACGGGGCAAAAAAGAAGGTGTTTTTCATAAGATTAAGATTGATATTTGGGATGGATGTAAGGTTGATTGTTCCTGATTGACTGAGTGGACTATGAGATGAACCTTAAAAACCGATTTCCTGTCTGTGGGAAGAAGGACCGGCAATAGAATTGAAAATAAACCGATTGACTTTACAAACTTAGGAAAATCTTTCATTGCCCCGACCTTTCGTTAAAAATTTAACAACAATTCCCGGTGTTGGGATGAAAAAAATTTGAGCCCATTCAAAAAATATGTTACTTTTGAAAGAAAGATATTCCTTATGGGCAAGTACTTTTTGCTGATCCTTTTTTTTCTTCTGCCTTCGTTTGAATCGCATGCCAAATCCGGGACCGACAGTCTTTGGAACTATGCCAATACGGCTACCGGACTAAAAAAAACCAAGGCTCTGATCAAACTTGCAACACTTTACAGCAACAACGATTCGCTGCTGATCGCCGAAAATACGTTTAAAAAAGCATTGGATTATATTGGTTCCGAAAGCAAAAACGACCCCGAAGCCATCAATCTTACCCTACAAGCACAATTGGGCCTTATTGAACTTTATTTGTTCAGGACGGCCGATTACCAAAAATCGGTAAACCTGCTCTTAAAAACCCTGGCATTGGCACAGGGACAGAAAGATACCGTTATGCTCACCCGTATCTACTATTTTCTCAGTTTAAATTACCGTTTGCTGTCAAAATACGAGAAATCGCTCGAATTTATCAACGAAACCATTCCATTGGCAGAGTCCATCGACGACACCTCCCTGCTGATCTCAAGCCTGAATGAAAAAGCGAACCTTTTCTTTTACTTGAAGGACCAACAGTCATGCAACACATACCGTTCGAAAGCGCTGAAGCTGGCAAAATTATCAAACGATCTCCGGGCACAAGGTTATATTAACCACGACATCGGCTTGCTTTCCCTTGAAGATGGGAAGTATCGGCAAGCCATCCGGTATTTTCTGTTTAACCTGAGCATTGTCAGGCAACAAAACGACGAAAGGGCATTTTGTATCAATGCACTGAATATTGCCAGTGTATATTTAAAGGAAAAAAAATTCGACAGCTCCTTCTATTACCTTGGCCTGGCCGACAGTGTTTCAAAAAAACACACCATGGCTCGGGAACAAGCGGATGTTTTTCAACAATTTTCTGATTTTTACATCCAACAGGGCAATTACAAGATGGCCTATGAATACCTTTCCCGCCGCGCAAGGATCAGCGATACCATTTTCGGCATCGAAAAAAACAAACAGATCGAAGAGCTGGATGCCATTTACCAGAACGATAAAAAACAACAACAGATTGATATCCAGAAGGCCGAACTCAACCGGAACGAATTGTTGATCAAACAAAAAAATGTAATATCCTTATTGCTCGCCAGCGGAATGCTGTTGCTGATTGTCCTGGGGGCGGCCATCCTGTTTAACCTGCGCCAAAAACGGAATGCAAACCAAATCCTGTCAGCAAAGAACCAGGAAATCCTGGAGCAAAAAAAACAGATTGAAGAACAAAACAAACAACTCGTTGACCACCGCGACCATCTTGAGTCCATTGTCGAAGAACGGACCAGGGACCTGATCAAAGCAAAAGACAAAGCCGAAGAGGGCGACCGGCTGAAAACGGCCTTTTTGCAAAACATCAGCCATGAAATCCGGACTCCGATGAACGGTATCATGGGTTTTCTAAGCCTATTGAAAGAACCCGAGGTAACCATCGAAGAACAACACCTATACTTCGACCTGATAAAACAAAGCAGTGCCCGGATGTTGGACACCGTAACCGACATCATGGACCTTTCGAAAATTGAGGCATCCTTAGTCCAGCCCAGATTTTCGGAAACCGATATTGGCGAATTAATTGACAAACTCTACCTTCTGTTGAAAACGGAGATTCAGGGAAAAGGAATGGGCTTTATTGTTAAAAACCCGTTGCGGACAGATATCGGGGCAATCATTCTGACCGACAAAGAAAAATTGCATACGGTGCTGATGCATTTATTAAAAAATGCAATCAAATATTCCCAACAGGGAGAGATTGAATTCGGATACGAAAGAAAGGAAACCGATCTGCTTTTCTTTGTAAAAGATACCGGTATAGGGATTCCGGAAGACCGGATCAACGCCATTTTTGAAAGGTTTATCCAGGCCGACATGTCGGCTACCCGCCGCCACGAAGGCACCGGTCTGGGACTTACCATCGCAAAAGCATACATTGAAATGATCGGGGGAAAAATCTGGGTGGAATCCATCCAGGGGTCGGGCTCACAATTTTACTTTACCATTCCTTATGCCTTGCCCCTGCCAACCCCGGGGCTTCCCAAAGACAAAACAGTCCCATCCAAAAAACCGGCTAAAATCAGAAAACTCAAAATCTTAATTGCCGAAGATGATGAACTGAACACTTTGTATTTTAAAACCATCCTCACACCGATCAGCAAATCGGTTCATTTTGCGCACAATGGGAAAGAGGCCCTCTCTATGCTGCATCAACACCCCGATACCGACCTGGTCCTTATGGACATTAAAATGCCGGAAATGGATGGATATGAAGCTACCAAAAAAATCCGGCAATCAAATCACGAGATCATGATCATTGCCCAAACTGCCTTCGCCCTGGCCGGCGACCGCGAAAATGCCATCGCGGCCGGATGCGACGAATACATCACGAAACCCATTGACAAGGATCATTTGATGGATATTTTAAAAAGAATCCCAAAATTTCTTGAACCAGGCTGACCAACGCCCTCTACTTTCCCTTACCTGCAGAACAGCATAGCCGGAAACCGATATAGCCATACCGGTACGATGGATTGGCGCTTTCACGGTCGGATACGCGCAATCCGGAATAGTCGTAAAACCAACTGCCGCCCCGGATGACACGATACGCCCCGGCTATGGGGCCCGCCGGGTTGTTTTTCGCCGAAACCTGGTACCATCCCGGTGAATAACGGTCGGAACACCACTCAAAAACATTCCCGCTCATGTCGTAAATTCCCAACTCATTCTCTTTCTTACGGCCTACGGGATGGGCCATTGAATTAGAATTTCCTGCCATCCACGCCACCTCGCCCCGGTTATTGCTTCCACTGTAGCGAAAACCCTTCGACAACTGACCCCCCCTGGCCGCATACTCCCATTCCGCCTCCGTTGGCAACCGGTAACTCGATTGGGCCATGCTGTTTAACCGGTCGATAAATTCCTGTACATGATCCCAGGTAACCCGTTCTACGGGACAACTGTCGCAACCCGGAAAATACCGTTTGCTCGTATCTCCTTTCATAACCTGTTCCCATTCAAGCTGGGTCACTTCATACCTGCCTATATAAAAATCATCCAAAACAACTTCATGTACCGGTTTTTCATCGGCGCCACCCATCGAAGAGCCCATTTTGAACTTCCCACCCTGTACAAAAACCATTTCAGGCACCATCTCCTGGGATTGGGCCCACGGAAGAACAAAAAACAATAAAAACAAGGCCAATGGGGCCCTGGTAGTCGATAATTTCACGCTGGCCGATCCCATCCGGACTCTATTTGGTTAACTATTTGATGGCCCCTGCCAATTGGGGGATTTTGATCTTGTCACCGATCCCGATTCCCGAAAGTATCTGGATATTCATACCATCGGAAAGACCTGTTTTAACATAATTTTTTTTGAATTGCTGATCGCCGGTCTCTATTTCAACAAACGCCGAATCCCCGTCGAATTGTAGCAGGCTCTCCCTGACAGCCATGACATTTTCGGCCCTTTGGAGTACGATATCCGCATTGGCGCTATATCCTGAACGGAGGAACTGTTTGTTTTTCAGTTTTACGTCGGCTTTAATTTCAAACTGTACCGCCCCGTTTTCCAATACCCCTTTGGGTGCAATGTATTTGAGAATGGCCGAAAAAGTATCGTTTTCAATTGCCCCGACCGTTAACAAAAGTTCCATGCCAGGTACGATTTTCCCGACCTCTGTTTCATCCAATTTCCCCTGAAAGATCATATCGCCGACATCGGCAACCGAGGCAATGGTTGTCCCAGCGTTGAAATTGTTTGTTTCGATGACCGAAGAACCTGCTTTTACAGGAACATCCAGTACCATTCCCCGAATGGTTGACCGGATGAGGGTATTGGTGGTTTTTCCCGACTTTTTGTTGACCCCTTCCCGGATGAGTTCAAGATTGGATTCTGCAGCAGCCACTTCCTGTTTGGCATTTTTATAGGCAATGTCGGTTTGCTGGTACTCAGATTCCGAAATAACCTCCTGCTGAAAAAGCCTGAATTTCCGGTCAAAATTGATCTTTGCATCTTCCATGGCAATTTGGGCCCTCTCAAGCCGGGCTTCGGCATTGTTTAAGTTAACCAAATCGGGGATGATTCGCACTTTGGCTATAACGTCACCGGCATTGATATTCTCCCCGGCTTCCACATAAATCTCTTCCACAATACCGCTTACCTGTGGTTTGATCTCGATCTCTTTTCTTGGTATAACCGAACCGGTAGCCACCGTTTTCCGGATGATATTTGTCATAAAAGCTTTGTCTGTTTTAAAAACCACCGGTTTTTCCTTTGATTTGGAATAAAGATAAAAAAGCGTGGCAACAAACAACCCCAGGATGATCGCCAGAAGCAAAATTTTAAAAATTCTTTTCATACCCATCTATTATAATCTATTAATAATCAATATTTAAAGATCAAAAAAGGATGCCTATTCATACCTTAGGGCATCGATTGGTTTCACAGATACTGCTTTTTTTGCCGGGACCATCCCTGCAACCACCCCTGCAACCACAAGGATACAGAGCGAAGTTACGGCAACCCTGAAATCGATACCGGGATGCAGAAACATCTCTGTTCCGGCTCCCGAAAATTCGAGCAGGTAATTGATCAGTTCAAGCAGCCCCACCCCCAGGGTCAAACCAAAGTAACCCGAAACAATGGTCAGCACCAACGATTCGGTGACAATCTGGCCGACAATCATCCAGGGAGTAGCCCCCAGGGCACGCTGGATGCCAATCTCCCGGGTCCGCTCCCGGACAACCACAAGCATGATGTTGCTTACGCCAATGATGCCTGCCAACAGGGTACCGCTCCCAACGATCCACACCAATATCCGGATCCCAAGAAACAATCCGACCATCTTATTATACTCCACCTCGAGGTTAAAATGGCCTATGGCCGCATCATCAGTGGGGGCCACCGAATGCCGCTTTTTTAATATCCCGATCGCTTTTTCCTCAACAACTGCTACCGGGATGCCATCCCTGGAGGTGATGTTGAAAAATCCGATGGCATCGCCCATGTTGAACGTTTTCTGACAGGTCGTAAATGGCATATGGATGCGCTGGTTATCATAGCTGGCTGCCTCTCCGGTACGTTTGGAGCGAAACACACCCACTACTTTGAAATATACGCCGTTAACCTGAATGTACTGGTTGAGTGGATCTTCCCCTTTTTCAAACAACAACTCCCTGACCCGTTGGCCTATAACAACAACTTTGCGTTTTTCCTTTATATCCAGGTTATTGATAAACCTTCCTTGTTGAAGATTGACCGGGTCAATGCTATCGAAAACAGGATAATCGCCAAAAATCTGAAACTGGCCCGACTTCAGTCTGCGGATTACGTTGTTGCTGCCCCCATACCCCCCTACGTTGGTCCGTGGGGCAAGATACCGGATTTCCGGAATGGCTTCCTGCAGCGCCCCAATATCGGAATTCTCATAATTGAAACTCCTGCCACGCAGAAACCCTTTATATGCCTCAGCGGTCGGTTGCGCCCAGATGAAAACACTGTTGGTGGCCATGTCCCCAAAACCTTGCGATACCCCGTTTCGTAAACCCTCTCCCGATCCCATCATGATCACAAGCATGAAAATACCCCAAAATACGCCAAAAGCAGTCAGGAAAGTCCTGAGTTTATTCTTTCTCAACACATGATAAATCTCCTGCCAACGGTCCAGGTCAAACATGCATCCAAATATTAAAAAACCCCATTTTATACTGCATTACTCCTCCCTCAATGCTTCAATTGGCCGGATGGATGAGGCCTTAAGGGCCGGGAACAGGCCTGCCGCCCCGCCGGCAACAATCAATAATAAAGTGGCGCCTACGGCAATGGCGAAATTGGCTTCCGGGTTCCGGAAAAAATCCGAAGGCGGTATATTCTTTGAAATCAACTCCAACAGCCCTACTCCAAGTACCAGGCCGATATATCCGGAAAATCCGGTGATCAGGATCGCCTCCTGCATGACCATCCCGATGATGGAAGCTGGCGTTGCCCCCAACGTTTTTCTGATCCCGATCTCTTTCGTGCGTTCATTTACCGAAATCATCATGATGTTGCTCACCCCGACAATGCCTGCAATGATGGTCCCTATGCCGATAACCCAGATAAATAACCGGATACCGGAAAAAAGCGCATTAAACCTGCGCACATCTTCGCTCTTGTTCATTATATCAATGGCCCTGGGGTCGTCTGGTGAAAAGGTATGCAACCGCGCTAACGTAAGTTTTGCCTTCTGCAGCATGGCATCGGCCTCTTCGGGGGTCGCTGCCCCGGTGGTAAACGAAATCTGATTGATAACATTGCTCCCGTAAAACACCTTCTGGGCTGTGGTTATGGGAATATAAATCCGTTTTTGTTCGTTGTCCCCCCTGCCAAAATCACGGAAAACCCCGATTACCTTAAAAGGGACTCCTTGTATGTTGATGTATTTTTCAAGGGCAATGCTGTCCTTTCCCTTAAATAACTGAGCTTTGACCTTTTCGGAAATGGCCGCTACTTTTCGGCACTCCCGGATATCGATCTGGTTTAAAAAACGGCCCTGGAGCGTGAGCAATTCTTTGATATACCCGTAATCGGGATGGCTGGGGGAGACGAAAAAATTTCCATACTCCCTGTTGTTTGAGACCAGTACCGACCCCAGGAACAACCTGGCCGAAATATGATCGTAACCATGGATGGTGTTTTTGATCTGGTCATAATCCTGGTCGGTAAATTGAATCTCGCGGCCGGTTTTTAAACCTTTGTACTGAATGCTGGTTACCCCGCTGCTTATCCATATCCCGTTTAAAGCGCCACCTTTAAACTCTTCCCTGACCCCGTTTTCCAATCCGTTCCCGCTTCCCAGAAGAATGATAAGCATGAAAATCCCCCAGGCTACGGCAAAGCCCGTTAAAAAAGTCCGCAGCCTGTTTTTGCTGATGGTACTGAAAATTTCCTGCCAACGGTCTATAGAAAACATACGTTATTTTGGGCAACGATAAAACGATTCATTTCATGCATGATCATATCATCTGGCATTCACAAGGACCTCTGTAATAACCCCGTCCGAAATGCGGATGGTTTTTTGGGTTCGGGCCGCAATATCGTGTTCGTGGGTCACAATCAACATGGTGATGCCCTGAGCTTGATTGATTTCGGTAAGAATGTCCATCACCTCCTGCGATGTAACAGAATCGAGCGCCCCGGTAGGCTCATCGGCCAGGATCACTTTGGGCTTTGTTATCAGGGCCCGGGCAATGGCAATTCGTTGTTTCTGACCCCCCGAAAGCTCATTCGGCATGTGGTGCGACCAATCCTTTAACCCCATTTTATCCAAAAATTCCATGGCAATGGAATTTCTCTTTTTTCGCTTTACATTTTGGTAATATAAGGGGAGCGCTACATTTTCGACCGCGTTCTTAAATGAAACCAAATTGAACGATTGAAATACAAATCCGAGATATCTATTGCGAAGGAGGGCAGCTTTTCGTTCGTTCAGGTCCTCAATCCGGATACCGTTCAACGTATATTCGCCATGGTCGTGGTTATCGAGAATCCCCAGAATATTTAACAGGGTCGATTTACCCGATCCCGATGCCCCCATAACTGAAATCATCTCCCCGGCATCGACCTTCAGGTTGATTCCCTTTAATACATGAAGCGAATTGCTGCCTGTACTGTAACTTTTGTGTATGTTGTTGATATCAATCATGGGGACCCGGAACGATGTGTTTGATTGCGATAACCACAATAAGACTCGGTTCAAACTACATAGTTACAGACCCAATGGAAAAAAAAACAATATTTTTGGCAAACCGGAAAAGTCAATCGGTAAAACCCGCCATATCAACCGATATTGTTTATAAAGATAGGGAACGGTTTGATCCGTGAACAGCCTGGGGACCCTTCCTGATGCACAGAAAAATGTTTTGAATGAACAACCGGCCCTTTTGGGCATAAAAAAACCGCCTTTACGGGCGGCTTTTTTTTCATTAAAAAAGAAATTACTTTACTTTTTTTCCAAGTTCGGCACCTGCCTTGAATTTTACAACTTTCTTGGCGGGAATCTTGATTTCTTTGCCATTCTGGGGGTTGCGACCCTTTCGTGCAGCTCTCTTGGAAACAGAGAAAGAACCAAAACCAACCAGGGCAACTCTTTCACCCTTGCCCAGGGCTTTGGTCGTAGAAACAATTACAGCCTCCAAAGCACGTTTGGCTTCGGCCTTGGTCATTTTTGCATCGTTGGCAACTGCTTCGATTAATTGAGCCTTGTTCATTTTTTTAATTTTAAGTTAATACTTCTGTGATTAAACGCGTGCAAAGATAAGGCAACTCAGAAAAAAGTCAAGGGTTACAGGCCTAAAAGTACCGAAAATGTTGATAAAACAAACAATTTGTTAATATCTCATGTTCTAAAAACGTCGATTACCATGGGTTTCAGAAAATAATCGTCCGTAACCCCTTAAAAAATCTACGATATTCATTGCTTTTCGACCGGCAAACTGTAGCTCAAGAATATCAATAAACCCATCCCCGACACTCACCTTTAACCCGGTTTTGCCATCGGTTAAAAACCTTCCCGGAGGCATGGGGTTTTGAACCTGAACATAATCGGCCCGGAATATTTTGAGCGGTTGAAAAAACCCTTCCTCCGTTTTAATTTCCGTAAAAGCGCCAGGATAGGGAGAAAGACCCCGGATGAAATTGTACACCGACCGGCCATCCCCGTCCCAATGAATCCGGCAGTCTTCTTTTTGGATTTTAGGCGCCATTTTAAGCGGCTGGTCACCAACGGCCAGGGTATCCTGATCGACCCCCTGCAGGGAACCATCGAGGAGCTCTTTTACGGTGCGCACTAGAAGATGGGAGCCAAGGTGCATCAAACGGTCGTGCAGTTCCCCGGTAGTTTCATGATCGTCAACCAGAACCTTTTCAGACAACAAAATCCTGCCATGGTCAATGGCTTCATTCAGAAAAAAGGCAGTAACGCCGGTTTCCCGTTCACCATTGATAATGGCCCAATGAATGGGAGCTGCCCCGCGGTACTGAGGCAATAAAGAGGCATGCAGGTTGATGGTCCCCAGTGGGGGAAGTGACCACAGCTGTACCGGCATCATACGAAAGGCAATGACAATCTGAAGGTCGGGTTTAAGCGCCGCAATGTTTTGAAGGAAACCGGGATCTTTTAATTTCAGTGGCTGTAATACCGGGATGCCACAGGCAGTAGCAAATTCCTTCACCGGGGAGGCCTTGAGTTTCAACCCCCGGCCAGCCGGCCGGTCGGGGGGGGTGACCACACAAACCACCGGGTAGCCCGCTTCAACAAGCTTTTGCAACGAAGCAACAGCAAAATCGGGGGTTCCATAAAAGACAATCCTGGGGAAAAGCATGTTGATTTACGATTTTGGCCAAAATTCAATTATCAGAAAGACCTGGGGGGCTATCAAAACCGGAAATCAAAAATCGGCCTTTATTTTTTAATCAGGGCCTGGGTAAACGAAATGTATTTATCAATTTCCCGTCCTTCAACCGAACGCGGATACTCTTCCTTGATCCGCTTGTACAAAGCGAGTGCTTTTTCTAAATTGCCAAGCTCATCATAAGCCATGGCGGCCTTCATTAAGAAAAAAGGCGAAGTAAACTCGTTCTTCGTCATCCCGGCAGCTTCTTCATATAAATCAGCAGCTTTCTGCACCTGCTTCAACTCCATCTGGGCATCGCCCATAGCGCCTTTTGCCATTGGCCCGACAACCAGGTCACCGGCATCGAATTTTTCCAACTGTTTGAGCGCTTCCTCATACTGCCCAAGTTTCAAATAACAAATACCTGCATAATAATGGGCAAGGTTGGCCGATTTTGTAATTCCATATTCATCAATTATGGCTAAAAAACCCAAATACTGTCCGTCGCCGTTGAGCGCCTTCTTGAGTGAATCCTGCTCGAAATATTTTTCTGCCATAAACATCTGCCCCTGCGCATCCTTTTCTTTTGGGGCAAGATAATAGCGTTTAAACCCAAAAAAACCCAGGACAACCACAACGATTATCCCAACAACAATCAAGATGACGTTCTGATATTTTTCAATGAACTGTTCGGTTTTTCCGAATGCTTCCTCAACAGCAACAATGCGCTCTTCGGTTTTGTCAATTTTCTTTTCGTGTTTACTGGCCATAAAATCTGTAATTTGAGGGTGCAAAATTACATTTTTTCCTGAATTCCCGGTTAACCCATCTATTTTTTTTACTTTTGTTCCGCAATTTGCCAACGGCCATGGTCAACACTGACGATTATACAGGTTCTACCCAGGGAAAACGGATCGCCTGCCTTCAATCGTTCATTACCCCTCAACGCTTTGCCCGGTATCAGGAAGTAATTGCAAACCGTACCCGGTTCCTGACCATTGTCCTCGAAGATATTTATCAAACCCACAACGCCAGTGCCGTGTTGCGGACCTGCGACTGCTTTGGGGTCCAGGATGTACATATTATCGAAAACCGGAATAAATATCAAGTCAACCCCGATGTGGCCCTGGGTTCTTCAAAATGGCTCAACCTGATCACTTATTCAGGCACAGAAAACAATACCGTAAAATGCCTCGGGAAACTGAAAAAAAATGGTTACCAGATCATCGCAGCTACCCCACACCGAAACAGTTATACACCCGAAACCCTTCCCCTCGATAAAAAAACGGCCCTGTTGTTTGGGACCGAACTTACAGGCCTGACCCGGGAAGCCTTAGACCTGGCCGACGATAGTGTTAAAATCCCCATGGTCGGGTTCACCGAGAGCCTTAACATCAGCGTATCCGTGGCCATTTTTTTACAGGCCCTCGCCCAGAGGATCAGAAGTGGGCCCGTCCCATGGAAACTTACCGAAGAAGAACAAAACAGCATCCTGCTGCACTGGCTTCAACAATCGGTCAACATTCCGGAAACCGAAGTTAAATAAAAAAAGTTTGCTTTTCATCTAAGATACACCATAAATTAAAAAGGAATTTATATATTGCAGCCTTTTACGAAAAACGATGAACAACTATAATACATTTTACTATGGGAAAAGGAGATAAAAAATCAAAACGTGGCAAAATTGTCATTGGCTCTTATGGCGTTAGAAGAGCCCATAAGAAAAAGAATGCCATCGTATCCGCTCCAAAAAAAGAGGAGCCCAAACCCAAGCCGGATACCGAAGAACGGATCGTTATAGCCCAAACGCCCCCGCCCCGGAAAACAACAAAAAAAGCCGCCGGCGAAGTTTCGGGCGAAGAAAAACCAAAAGCCCCACGGGCAAAGAAAAAATCAACTGCCAGTGAAACCCCGGCCCAAGCCGAAACACCATCGACAGAATAAACCCTTTGCTTGAATTAACCATTCGTCCGGAACAGCCGAAACTGTTCCGGACGGTTTTTTATGACTACATCACTGCAGAAGTATTTCCCTTATCTTACCAGCATTCAGCAACAACAATTCGAATTGCTTGAAAAACTTTACGTTGAATGGAACGAAAAAATCAATGTGGTCTCCCGGAAAGACATCTCCCATCTAACGCTGCACCATATCCTGCACAGCCTCTCCATAGCAAAGTACATTCAGTTCAAACCCCAAACAAATATTATGGATGCAGGCACCGGGGGCGGGTTTCCGGGTATCCCACTGGCCATCCTTTTTCCCGAAACCCGGTTCATCCTTGTCGATTCAATCGGAAAAAAAATCAAAGTTGTTGAAAATATTGCACAATCCCTGCAACTTTCCAATGTTGTCCCACGCAACACAAGATTTGAAACCGTAACCGGTCCCTTCGACTTTATCACCGGGAGGGCCGTAACCCATCTGCCCCAATTTATCCGATTGGTCAAAAAACAGATTAAAAGTACCGGGTTTAACGACCTCCCCAACGGAATCCTCTATCTTACCGGAGGCGAAACAGACCCGGCAACCACCCATCTTCGTGCAACCACCCATACCTTCCCCCTCTCCTCCATCTTTGATGACCCCTGGTTTTCAACCAAAAAGCTTCTCCATCTTTATAACTTTCATAAATAATTAACTTATAAACAATTACTTATATGCAATCCTATCACTTTGAAAAATATCTTTGTCCATCTCGCCCTTTTTTCTTTATTTAGCATTCCCGTTCCCGAATCTTAACTATCTAATAACCCCTTGCAAAAAAACGATCCTATGGCCGAAAAAAAGAAGTTCATTCCCTTTGTTTCCGCAGAAACGAACATGAAAGAATTTACCATCAGGGCATTGGTCATTGGCCTTTTCTTCGCCGTTATCTTAGGCGCGGCCAATGCGTACCTTGGACTAAAAGCAGGCATGACCATTGCCGCTACCTACCCTGCCGCTGTGCTCGGGATGGCAATTTTACGATTGATGAAAGGGTCCATCCTTGAAGAAAACTTTACCCGTACGGTCGGCTCCATTGGTGAATCCGTTGCTGCAGGAGCTATATTTACGCTGCCAGCATTTTTTGTTTCAGGTATCTGGACCGATTTTTTTACGCCCGGCCATTACATCACCTCTTCGCTTATCCTGATGGCTGGCGGTGTTTTGGGGATTATGTTTGTCGCTCTTCTTCGCCGTGTCATGGTAGAAGATGCCGAACTGCCATTTCCCGAATCAACCGCTGCCGCCGAGATACACAAAGCCGGTCAGGGAAGTTCCGGAGGGTCGAAATTCCTGTTCTGGGCAATGGGCCTTGGAGGTCTCATAAAAATCCTGGGCGAACTCAAACTGTTCCAATACCTCTGGGAAAAATTCGTGACTTTTGGAAACCAGTTGATCACCGGAACGGTTTTCAAAGGGGAAGGGGGCATCCTGCTAAGCTCTCCTGGCGTTAGTCCCGCATACATGGGGGTAGGTTATATCATCGGGCCGAAATTGGGCGCCCTGAACTTCAGCGGGGGTATCCTGGCCTGGGGACTGATGGCCCCGATGATCATGTATTTCCTCATACCCAGCATCAATTTCCAGGAATGGGCATTGTTCCTCATGGGCAGCGACCCGACCCTTACCCCAGACGCGGCCATGGCAAAAGTTTCCGACCCAACCTATCAGATTGGACAAATATGGAAATTTATCGTTCGCCCCATTGCCATCGGCGGCATGCTTGTCAGCGCCGGCTATACCTTGTTTAAAATGCGAAACAGCCTATCCACCGGGATCGCCCGCTCCATCAAGGATGTTAAAAAAGCGGCCGCCGGGACAGAATCGGATGTGCCACGCAACGAAAAAGACATCTCTTTTGGATGGATCATGATTGGCATCGGATTGGTAGCCTTGCTCACCTTCGGAATCACTTACTTTATCTTCGACACCAATATACTCATTGCCGTTGTGGCCTCCACCGTTATGATCATCCTGGCCTTTTTCTTTGCCTCGGTTTCAGGATACCTTGTTGGAATAATGGGCTCGAGCAACAACCCCATCAGCGGGTTGACCCTCACCGCTTTGGTAGTAACCGCCCTGATTTTGGTCGCACTTGGCGTCCAGGGCGATTCCGGAGTAGCCACCGTACTCGGGGTTGCAGCCATCGTATGCGTCTCTGCCGCCGTCGCCGGCGAAATGTTACAAGACCTTAAAGCCGGACATATTCTGGGCGGAACCCCTTGGAGAATGCAGATTGGCGACATCCTTGGGGTTATCCTTGCCGGCGCAGTCATGTTTGTGGTACTTGCTTTCCTCAACGACGGGGACATCGCCAGCGGGAAAAACCTCGGCTACCAGGGTGGCTTCGGAAGTAAAAACCTCTCCGCCCCCCAGGCCAGCCTGATGGCCATTCTCTCCCGCGGAATCGTCCAGGGACAAATGGCCTGGCCACTGATCATCGCAGGCATGCTCATGGGACTGGCATTCATCCTGATGCAGGTAAAAAGCCCCATGCTCGTTTCTGTGGGCATGTACCTTCCCATCGAAACTACTTTTGCCATCTTTGTCGGAGGATTAATCAAAGGCGCGGTTGATATCTATTCCGAAAAACGGAAACACAACCAGGCCCAGAAAGTCAGGGTCGAAAATACAGGCGTCCTCCTTGCATCCGGTATGATTGCCGGAGAAGCATTGATGGGACTGGTCATCGCAATATTGGCAGTCTTCAATATCTTCCTGTACAAATATTTCGTTTTCTTTGCCAGCCCCACGTTCTATATCAGCTTTATCATCCTGGCCATCATCGCGTATGTCCTCATCCGGATCCCGCTACAAAATGCAGGAAAACCCGACGACCCGGCGCCCCCGGCTTCAGGAATGTGACAGAAGCCTGATTATTGTATAAAGTATTTTTCACAAGAGGGACTTCCCTTGAAATTTGATAATCAATGGGTTGAAACATATCCTTTGGATCTATTATGAACTTTTTCAAACGGAGAAAAATACTGAAAAAAACCAATTTCCTTGACCTTCGCCCGGTCAGGACCTTGTCGCACCAACTCCACGACAACGGAAAAATAACCCTGCTGATGCCCCGGTTTAAAAATAAAATCAACGCTGCCCTTTTTCAACCACCATCCAAAGAACGGCATATTTTTATCAATCTCGATCTTTTCGGGAGCCGTACCTGGCTATACATCGATGGGGAAAAAAATGTAGCCGAAATCAGTAAACAACTCGGGGAGCAATTCCCCGAAACGATGAATTCCCAGGAAGAGACCGATGAACGGGTTACCAAATTTCTTTCGCTTTTATATCAGCAACGGTACATTACTTTTCGGGAAATCGAAGGGAAAAACCCCCTGAACACCAAATAATTTCTTATCTTTGATCCCTATAATAAAATCCAGTTGCTTTTATCTGTTTCACTTACCTAATACCAGTCACCATCATGAACAACAACATTTTAAACCTCGAACCAAAAGCCCTTTGGAAAAATTTTTACAGTCTGACCCAGATCCCAAGACCATCAAAACACGAAGATAAGATCAGGGAATTTGTGGCAGGTTTTGGGAAAAATCTCGGCCTTGAAACCCTGGTTGATGAATCGGGCAACGTCATTATCCGCAAGCCGGCAAGCCCCGGAATGGAAAATCGCAAAGGGGTTGTCCTTCAGGGACACCTTGATATGGTACCCCAGAAAAACAGCGATAAAATCCATGATTTTGAAAAAGATCCCATCGAAACCATCATTGATGGCGAATGGGTAAGGGCCAACGGCACTACCTTAGGGGCCGATAATGGAATAGGCGTAGCTGCAGCCATGGCTGTCCTCGAATCGAAAGATATCCAACACGGGCCCATAGAAGCACTGTTTACATCAGACGAAGAGACCGGCATGACCGGGGCAAACGGTTTAAAAGCCGGAATCCTCCACGGGGACATCCTGATCAATATGGACTCGGAAGATGAGGGGGAACTCTACATCGGATGTGCCGGCGGTACCAACGGGAATTTTTCCTTCAAATATACACAGGTCCCTCTCCCTTCCGGCCAGGCCGCGTTTAAAATCAATGTCACCGGAATGAAAGGAGGCCATAGCGGCGTTGATATCCATCTCGGACGAGGCAATGCCAACAAAGTAATGACCCGCTTTTTATGGCTTGCCGCCCACAATTTTGACCTCCGGCTATCCTCCATCGATGGGGGCAGCCTTAGAAATGCCATTCCCCGGGAAGCCTTTGCAGTGGTTACCATCCCACAGGAAAAAACAAACGGGTTCCTTAAATTTGTAGAAGATTATTTACTGACCGTCAAAAAAGAACTGTCGGCAGTTGAGCCCGGACTTAAAATGGAAGCCATCCCTGCCTCCCTGCCCGAAAACCTGATCGATGAAAAAACCCAGTATAACCTGCTCAATGCGTTGTATGCCTGCCCCAATGGCGTCATAAGGATGAGCAATGAAATGACCGGTTTGGTTGAAACTTCCACCAATCTTGCCATTGTTAAATCTGAAAACGGAATTATCCGCATCCAATGCCTGCTCCGGAGTTCGGTCGATTCGGCCAAAGACGACCTCGAACAAATGATGCAAAGCGTCTTTGAACCCGCCGGCGCTGCCTGCGTTTTTGACGGAAAATACCCGGGATGGAAACCCAATCCCGATTCGGCCATCCTCAAAACCATGTTGAAACTTTATCAGGACAAATTCGGAAAAATCCCTGAAATCAGGGCCATTCACGCTGGACTTGAATGCGGTATCCTTGGGGGCACATACCATAACTGGGACATGATCTCCTTCGGCCCCACAATCCGTTACCCCCATTCGCCCGACGAAAAAGTCAACATCGAAACTGTCAGAAAATTCTATGATTTTCTGATCGAAACGTTGAAAAACATTCCGTTGAAGTAATCGCAAAACCAATACGTTATAACTGGGGGGCTATCGTAAAGCCCCCTTTTTTTTCCTCCCGGAACGGGGTTCAAACCAATTCAAAGGCGCAGAAATAATAATTGTTCGCAGCACCTATCAGCTTGAATTTCAAATAATAACTACTCGTAAAATGATGAAAGGCCAGAAATTCATGCCTGGGAACATTGAACTGGTCGAACAAAAGGATGTCGCCCTTTTTCAAATGTGGGGCCAACATGGTTAATGCAAATAGGGTCGATGTATAAATATCGGCATCCATAAGGATAACTTTGCGGTTCTCCTTTCCTTCATAAGAAGCAAGAAAACCAGACAGGGTTTCCTGAAAAAGCCCCCTGACAAACCGCACCCTCGGGTCATCTACCTCAGGCAACCGGGAATGCGTAGTCATCGCCCCCTTTTTAAAACCGCCCCAGTCCTCGGGAAGCCCTTCAAAAGTGTCGAAACCGGTAAAACGGGAAGCAGGATGGGTATTGGCTTTAACCCACCATGAAAAAGAGTGGCCCCCGGAAACACCAAATTCAAGATAGGTGATGGGCTGACCCAATATCCTGGTTTTCAAAACATAATCATACAAAAGATACCGTTTTCCGTAATCCCATCGGGGGGCATAAAAATCATTGAAAGGAATGTCCCGGTTTTTGGCAATCCATGCAGATACCTCCGATAGGTAGGCAAGATTCAAAAAGAAGCCTGTAAAAGGGCCAACTACCCGGTGAAGCTTACACCGGTAAAACAACCATTTCGTTTTTCGGATCAGGGTTAATTTAACTGACATTGTCTCTTCTATTTTCTTCTTTGGACAAAAGTAAAATATTTAACGATCAAAATTTTGTGGTTTCCAAAAAATCCGTATTTTTGCACTCCCAAAATAAAGCAACCATGACAAAGAGAACCTACCAGCCCTCGAACCGTAAAAGAAGCAACAAGCATGGTTTCCGTGCCCGGATGGCCGATGCTAACGGACGTAAAGTATTGGCTGCCAGAAGGGCCAAGGGAAGAAAAAAACTGACTGTTTCTGACGAAAAATTAGACAAGGAATAACATTTTTCTTTTGTGATCCGTTGAATTGATCCTGATTTTTCGCAATTTTGTATAAAAGAAGATAATTGTACTTTATCTTCTTTTTTTTTTCGTAAACTTCGACAAATCCTAGTTCCCGATGAAAAACAACCAAGTAAAAAAGTTCCTGCCCTATGTGTCGGCAATGGTTATCTTCCTTCTCATTACCATTATATATTTCAGCCCAATCCTTGAAGGGAAAAAAATCCTTCAAAGCGATATTGTAAATTTCACTGGAGTTTCTAAAGAAATTGTCGACTTCCGGGAAAAAACCGGACAGGAGCCCTTATGGACCAATTCGATGTTTGGGGGTATGCCTGCCTATCAGGTTTCAACCAGATATACCTCCAATGTGCTTGGATATCTGGACACCATTCTAACGCTCGGCCTTCCCCACCCGGCCAATCTGGTATTTCTTTATTTTATTGGTTTTTTTATTTTATTGCTTGTCATGGGGGTTGACCCCTGGTTGTCCATAGCCGGGGCCATTGCCTTTGGGATGTCCTCATACTTTTTCATCATCATCGAAGCCGGCCACAATTCTAAGGCCCATGCCATCGCCTATATGGCGCCTGTCATCGCGGGAATCATTCTAACCATGAAACGAAAATACCTCTGGGGAGGAATCCTGACAGCACTGGCCCTTTCCCTTGAAGTAAAAACAAACCATCCCCAAATTACCTATTATCTGGCCATCATTGCCCTGCTCCTCGGCCTTTTTAAACTTGTCCACGCCATCCGGTTTAAAGAACTTGCCCCTTTCTTTACTGCTGTAGGCGTTCTCATCATTGCTGTCATTTTTGCCCTCCTAACCAACATCACCAGCCTTTGGGCAACCTACGAATATGGAAAATACACCATCCGGGGCAAATCGGAATTGACAACCGATAAGCACAACCGCACCTCCGGCCTCGATAAAGATTATGCTACCCAATGGAGCTATGGCATCGGGGAAACCATGACCCTCCTGATCCCCAATTATTATGGCGGTGCTTCCGGCGCACGTATCAGTGAAAAATCGAAGATTGTTAAAGCAATGACAGCCAATGGTTTAGATCAGGAAACCATCCGACAGTACACGAGTCAACCCGTCTCCTACCTTTATTATTGGGGCAATCAACCTTTTACTTCAGGACCAGTCTATGTTGGGGCAATCGTCTGCTTCCTCTTCCTGTTGGGCCTCATCATTGTCAAAGGCCCGATCAAATGGTGGCTTTTGGGGGCAACCCTGCTCTCCATCATCCTTTCCTGGGGACACAATTGGATGGCAGTAACCGATTTTTTTCTGAACTACCTGCCCGGTTACAATAAATTCAGGGCAGTTTCAATGACTTTGGTCATTGCAGAATTTGCCATGCCATTACTGGCGATCCTTGCAGTTAAAACATTGCTGGACCGGCGGGATGAACAAAAAAAGATGTTTCAGGGAATACAGATAGCCTTCCTCATCACCGGGGGCCTCAGCCTTTTATATGCGCTCTTTCCCGGTATGTTCCTTGACTTTACCGGCCCCAGCGACCAGGCCATGTCCCAACAACTTCCCGCCTGGTTTATGCAGGCCGTTCGCGACGACCGGGAATCCCTGCTCCGGATGGATGCAATCCGGGCTTTGATCTTTATTTCCCTTTCTGCCCTTGCCCTTTGGGCACTGTTGTTCCATAAACTGAACAAAGGGTATGTCTATCTCATCCTGATTGCCCTGATCCTCTTTGACCTGTTTTCTGTTAACAAACGATACCTGAACAACGATGCCTTCACTTCAAAATCGAAAGTGGAAAAACCCTTCGAACCTTCCGTCGCCGACAACCAGATACTCAGCGACCCAACCCTGGATTTCAGGGTTCTGAACCTTACTTCAAACACCTTTAACGATGCAGGGACATCCTATTACCATAAATCCATCGGCGGATATCACGGTGCCAAACTCCGGCGTTACCAGGAACTCATTGAGAATGGAATTGACCGGGACATTCAAACCTTTGCCCGGACCATGCGAACCGATAGCATTCCGGTTTTGAATATGCTTAACACCCGCTATTTTATCCTGCCCGACAACAACAAGCAACCCATGGCTTTCCCTAATTCAAATGCCCTTGGAAATGCATGGCTTGTTGAATCTTTTAAACTGGTGGACAATGCCGATGCCGAAATCCAGGCCTTGCAAGGGCTTACTCCCGGTAGCGTTGCGGTTGTCGATAAAAAATTCGCCGGCATGCTTCAAACCTATAAACCCGGAAAAGATTCATTGGACAATATCCAACTGGTCGAATACGCGCCCAATGTATTGAAATACCAATACAAAACAAAAAAGAACGGACTGGCCGTATTTTCTGAAATTTATTACCCAAATGGCTGGAATGCTTACGTGGATGGCCAGTTAACTCCCCACTTCCGTTCTAACTACGTGTTACGGGCCATGGTTTTGCCTGCAGGCGAACACAACCTGGTCTTTAAATTTGAACCCAACGTATATGTGGTTGGAGAAAAAATTTCAATGGCCAGTTCGCTCCTTCTGATGTTCCTTGTATTTTTTGCCCTGGGCATGGAAATCCGGAAAAACCGGAAAATAAAAGCATGAAAAAAGCGCTGATCATTACCTATTATTGGCCCCCCAGTGGCGGGGCCGGCGTTCAGCGATGGCTTAAATTTGTCAAATACCTCGGAAATTATCACTGGGAACCCATTATCTATACCCCCGAAAACCCGGAATTTCCTGAAAACGACCCTTCCCTCCTCTCCGACATTCCACCCGGTACCGAAATATGGAAATTGCCCATCTGGGAACCCTATAACGCGTACAAAAAAATGATGGGACGAAAAAAAGAGGACAAGATCAATGCCGCCTTTCTTTCCGAAAAGAAAAACAACCAAACCCTTGAAAGCATCTCGGTGTGGACCAGGGGCAACTTGTTTATCCCCGATGCACGCAAGTTCTGGATCAAACCCTCCATACGGTTCCTGAAAAAACAACTGAAAGCACATCCTGTCGATGCCATTGTCTCTACCGGCCCCCCCCACAGCATGCACCTGATCGCCCTGCCCCTTTCAAAAATGTTCCACCTCCCCTGGCTTGCCGATTTCCGGGACCCATGGACCAACATCGATTTTTATAAAGATTTGAAATTAACCCGATGGGCCGATTCGAGACACCGCCGCCTCGAAAAGAATATACTGCAACAGGCCAATGCCGTTACCGTTATCAGCAAAACCATGGCCGACGACTTCCAACTGTTACACCCCCGTCATTATGAAGTCATAACCAATGGATTTGACGATTCCGACCTGGAACCCGTTGCCCCACTGGGAACAGACCCAAATTTTTCCATTGCCCACATCGGGACCCTCACCGGCTCCCGAAACCCCGTTACCCTCTGGGAAGCCCTCAAACAGTTGCTCCCGGAAAATGAAGATTTACAAAAAGACCTGGAAATTAAACTGATCGGGAAAGTTGATTATACCGTTATGGAATCGTTGCAACAATACGGACTGCTACCGTTTGTTTCAAAAATTGATTACATGCCGCACAACGAAGTTATTCAAAACCAGCGGAAAGCACAGGTACTACTGCTTATCATCAACAATACCCCCAATTCGAAAATGATCCTTACCGGAAAATTTTTTGAGTATTTGGCCGCTGAAAGACCTATTTTATGTTTGGGCCCTGAAGGAGGGGATGCCGCCCATATCCTGGAAGCGACAAAGTCGGGTTTAATGGCTGGATTTGGAGAAGTTGACAAAATGAAGACCCATATTTTAACCCTTTACCGACAATACAAAACAGGCGCCCCGTCCCCAAAACCTCAAAACATCCAGCAATATTCAAGGAAAATTTTAACCCGTCGCCTTGCATCCCTCCTGGACCAAATTATCGTGGAGTGATTTTTCATTTTGATGGCGAAATCTCTGAATGTTGCACCTGGGGATATTTTACCACTGCCCTGGTTTTCCACTTCCCCAAACGATAATACCAATAGTACAATACCATACCCGAAAACCAGCCAATGGGTATTGACCACCAAATCCCCAAAACCCCAAGGGATGTGTTTTTCGAAAGAAAATAAGCTACCGGTATTCGAACCACCCAAAGAGAAAACAAACTGATAAACATCGGGACCAGGGTGTCGCCAGCGCCTCTCAATACCCCATTGATGACAAACATGGTAGAAAAAAGCAGATAGGTCGATCCAATGATCATCAGGTAATCGCCACCCATCCGGATCACCACCGGATCGGTAGTGAACATGCGCATCAGGAAACGTCCGAATAAAACCGTTATCAGGGAAATGGAAACAGAAATAACACTGGTCATGATCAGTGTCGCCCGGAGACCTGTTTTTACACGGTCGGGACGGTTTGCGCCCAGGTTCTGTCCCACAAAAGTGGACAAAGCCACCGAAAAACTCATCGCCGGCATCGCAGCAAAGCTATCAATCCTCCCTGCTGCGCTGTAAGCCGCATTGGCATCGACCCCAAACTGGTTTACCACCCAATACAAGGCAACCATGCCCGCTGCAACAAACGTTTGCTGTAAACCGGTCGGAATCCCAATCCGGATGCTTTTTAGAAAAATCTCCCGGTCAAATTTCAACCCCCGAAACGAAAATTTAACCACTTTGTGGTACCGGTTCAGGTAGATGATCTGGGCAGTAAAAGCTACGGCTTCCGAAAACACAGTAGCTACCGCAACACTCCATATCCCAAAATGTAAAATGGGCACAAAAAGAATATCGAGCAAAATGTTTAAAACAACCGAACCGATCAGAAAATAGAGCGGTGTTTTTGAATCCCCCAACCCCCGGAGAATGGCACTGGTCCCATTATAACCAAATAAAAACAGCAACCCGACAAGAAAAATATTCAGGAAAATCATGGCATCCGGAATGATCTCCGGCGAAAGGTCTATCAACAAAAATATCTGCTCGCTTAGCAGAATCCCCCCCACCGAAACAATCAGGGAGGTGAAAAACATGAAAATATAAAGGGTATTGATCGCTTTTTGCACATTTTCAATCTGTTTAGCACCAAAATATTGGGAAACAACGATGGTGAAACCCATGGTCAAACCAATGATAAAGGAAACAAGCAGAAATATAATGGGGGCGGATGTCCCGACTGCGGCAAGCGCCGCTTTTCCAATGTAGCGGCCAACCACAACACTGTCAACCACGTTGTACAATTGCTGAAAGACATTGCCCAGCAACATGGGCACGGCGAACCTGAATATCAGCTTCCTTTCATCCCCGTAACTCAGATCTTTCATTGGCTATCCCAAACCATGTGTTATACTGCATCTTACAAAAAATGCAACGCATTTTTATGTTAGATGCAGTTAAACCGGGAGGAACAAAAGCTCAATACTTGCAAACCTGTTCCGAACCGGTATGCAATCATGTCCGGGCAAAGGTATCCATAATATCTATAAATTGTTTACTTTTGTACCAACAACAGTTCGTTCTGTCGCTGCGCCGAAAAGCGTGGAGGAAAGTCGGGACAACACAGGGCGCCATGCTTCCTAACGGGAAGGCTCCCGGCCTGAAACCGGGTGACAGCCAGTGCCACAGAAAATAACTGCCCGAAAGGGCAAAGGTGAAAACGCGGTGTAAGAGACCACGGTCCGGACGGGCAACCGTTCGGATGGGTAAACCTCATGGGTTGAAAGACCAAGTATATTCCGGTTTTCAGTGAAACAGCGCCCTTGGTGGTTTCTTTTTCCTGAAAGTCTTGCTGCCCGCAGGAATGACCGAAAGGACTACCGGAAAGGGTGGGTCGCTAAAGCCTGGCGGTGACGACAGGCTCAGATAAATGACAGATTAAAACAGAATCCCGCTTACGGAACTGTTGTTTTTTATTTTTAACACTATGACAAAAATCGTCACCGTCGTCGGCGCACGGCCACAATTTATTAAAGCAGCTACCGTATCACGGGAAATTCACGCCCATCCTTCCATCCATGAACTCTTGCTGCATACCGGCCAACACTACGACGAAAACATGTCCCGGATTTTTTTTCGTGAACTGGATATCCCCGAACCCGATTTCAACCTGGAGGTCGGAAGCGGAAGCCATGCCAATCAAACCGGACGGATGCTGCAGGGAATCGAAGAAATCCTCCTGAACGAAAAACCCGATCTTACCCTCGTTTACGGTGACACCAATTCGACCCTTGCCGGGGCACTTGCTGCTGTGAAACTCCATATACCCGTTGCCCACGTCGAGGCTGGACTTCGAAGCTTTAACCGTTCGATGCCCGAAGAAATCAACCGCATTGCAACCGATTGTATTTCCAATATCCTCTTTGCCCCTACCCAAACTGCGGTTCAAAACCTGGCCAACGAAGGACTTTTGGCGAACACCCTTTTTACAGGCGATGTGATGTACGATTCCGTCTTATACTACCAGTCCGCCATTCTCAACCATCCGGAAAAATATATCACACCCGGTATCCCGGAAAAATATCTGCTGGCAACCATTCACCGGGCCGAAAATACAGATCAACCTGAAAACCTGAAAAAAATCTTTTCCGCTTTCGCTCAATTGCCCTTCAAAGTTGTCCTGCCCATCCACCCAAGGACCCGCAAAATCCTGGACAGAGAAATCACACTGCCCCTCAATGTCCAAATCATTGAACCGGTTGGATACCTTCAGATGCTCAATCTGACCCTCGGTGCATCGAAAGTGCTCACCGATTCGGGAGGCCTGCAAAAAGAGGCCTATTTCCTCGGGAAACCCTGCATTACCCTCCGTACTGAAACCGAATGGTCAGAAACCCTCCACGATCATTGGAATATTATCGCCGGAAGCGACCCCGGCCGCATTGTTGAAGCCGTCCTGTTGCCTGAACCCTCCGCCCCCCGCCAACACGGTTTCGGAGATGGAAATGCCGCCGGGAACATCCTCAAAAAACTGCTTTCCTGATATCCGTGAATCCCCCCTCTTTTTTCACCGGAAATTGTTAATAAAAACCTTGATTTTCCTGCTGTTTTCATAGATTTTTATTCGTTTTTTTTTCTTACCTTTGTTTATTCCTACATTCTATTTTAACTTATTGATTATGACTGATATAGAAAAAGATTTCGCCAGTTCAAATTACACCGCCGACAACATCCAGGTTTTAGAAGGGTTGGAAGCCGTCAGAAAACGTCCGGCCATGTATATCGGCGATGTCAATGTTAAAGGGCTTCACCACCTTGTGTACGAAGTGGTGGACAATTCCATCGATGAAGCCCTGGCCGGTTTTTGTAATAAAATTGATGTCATTGTCCACCCCGATAATTCAATTACGGTTACCGATAATGGAAGAGGTATCCCTACCGATTTTCATGAAAAGGAAAAGAAATCGGCCCTGGAAGTTGTCATGACCGTGCTGCATGCTGGAGGAAAATTTGATAAAGACACCTATAAGGTTTCCGGTGGTTTGCATGGGGTGGGCGTTTCGGTTGTCAATGCGTTGTCGGCCCAGTTAAAAGTGATGGTTTATCGCGGCGGCCAAATATTTCAACAGGAATATGCATTTGGAAAACCTTTGTACCCTGTTAAAAGTGTGGGCGAAACCCAGAGAAACGGCACAGAGGTCACATTTAAAGCCGATAACACCATTTTTATCGTTGAAAAATACGACTTCTCGATCCTTGCTTCCCGGTTGCGCGAACTGGCTTACCTGAACAAAGGGATTACACTTACGATCAAAGATGAAAGGGAAATGGATGAAAACGGCAACCTGCTTGCCGAAACCTTTCTCTCTAAGGAGGGATTGCGCGATTTTATCAGCTACTTAGACGCAAACCGCGAAAAACTGATCCCGGAACCCATCTGCATGGAAGGGGAACGAAACAATATCCCGCTTGAAATAGCCATGCAGTACAATACCTCCTTCTCTGAAAACATCCATGCGTACGTCAACAATATCAATACCCATGAAGGCGGCACCCACCTGGCCGGGTTCCGCCGGGCACTGACGCGTACGCTGAAAAGCTATGCCGATAAAACCGGAATGCTATCAAAACTGAAATTCGATATCAATGGCGATGACTTCCGGGAGGGGCTCACCGCCATCATTTCTGTTAAAGTCCAGGAACCCCAGTTTGAAGGACAAACCAAAACCAAACTGGGCAACAATGAAGTTATGGGCGTGGTTGACCAACTGACCAGCGAAATGCTGACCAACTACTTGGAAGAACATCCCAAAGAAGCCCGTACCATCGTCAATAAAGTAATCCTTGCCGCTACAGCCCGCCATGCAGCCCGTAAAGCCAGGGAACTTGTTCAACGAAAAAATGTCCTCTCGGGCTCGGGATTGCCCGGAAAATTGTCCGACTGCTCCGAAAACGACCCCGCCCTATGCGAAATCTATCTCGTTGAGGGCGACTCCGCCGGCGGGACGGCAAAACAGGGCCGCGACCGGAAATTCCAGGCCATCCTTCCTCTCCGGGGAAAAATCCTGAATGTGGAAAAAGCGATGCAGTATAAAATCTTCGATAGCGAAGAAATAAAAAACATTTTTCAGGCCCTTGGCGTTACCATCGGGACCGAAGACGACAGCAAGGCACTAAATCTTGAAAAACTACGTTATCATAAAATTGTCATCATGACCGACGCAGACGTGGACGGCAGCCATATCGCCACCCTGATCCTGACCTTCTTCTTCCGGTATATGAAAGAATTGATCGAAAACGGACATGTTTATATCGCTACGCCCCCCCTTTACCTGGTCAAAAAAGGGACTACCCAGCGATATTGCTGGAATGAAGAAGAACGCATCCATACCATTCAGGAACTGACCAACGGTAAAGATTCAGGAATCCACATCCAACGGTATAAAGGCCTCGGGGAAATGAACGCAGAACAACTCTGGCAAACGACCATGAACCCCGAATTCCGTACGCTGCGCCAAGTGACCATTGAAAACGGGACGGAAGCCGACCGTATTTTCTCTATGTTGATGGGCGACGATGTCCCGCCAAGACGTGAATTTATTGAAAAAAACGCCAAATACGCCAATATCGACGTGTGACACCAAACAACGCCTGTTGGCCCCTTAACCCTGTTCCATGAAACGTAAACCCTTAATCCTTGGAATTGCCTCCCTTTTCCTTCTGGCAATCATCGCCTATTTCTTTTTTTCAAACAACAACGAAGACCAACATATTATTGCCAAAGTGAAAAAAGGCAATTTCCCGATCGAAGTAACCACTACCGGGGAACTGATCGCCAAAAGCTCTGAAAAAATATATGGGCCCCAGGCTCTCAGACAAATCCAGATATGGCAGGTAAAACTCCAGGATATCATCCCCGACGGAACCGTGGTTGACTCAGGACAGTATGTCGCCTCCCTCGACCGTACCGAAATTTCAAATAAAATCAAGGACGAAGAGACAAACCTTGAAAAACTGGAATCACAAATGACCAAAACCCGCCTCGATACATCACTGGAACTCCGCAATGCACGCGACGAACTGATCAACCTTAAATATTCCCTTGAAGAAAAAAAAATAACGCTCGACCAGTCCAAATATGAACCCCCTGCCACCATCCGCCAGGTACAAATTGAACTCGAAAAATCGGAAAGGGCCCACGAACAAGCAGAAAAAAACTACAAATTAAGGTACCAGAAAGCCGTGGCAAACATGCAGGAAGTTTCTGCTTCCTATAACCAGGCCAAACGAAAACTGGAACAAATGACCGATGTTTTGAAACAATTCAACGTTGTTGCGCCTAAAGCAGGAATGGTAATCTACCGCCGGAACTGGGACGGAAATAAAATCGGCATCGGGGCAACCATCAACGCCTGGGACAACATCGTTGCCGAATTGCCCGACCTGTCGGAAATGATCTCAAAAACCTATGTGAACGAAATCGACATCAGTAAAGTAAAAGTGGGACAAGAGGTCCGGATCGGAATCGACGCTTTCCCCGAAAAACAATTCACCGGAAAGGTGACCGAAGTGGCCAACATCGGCGAACAACTCCAAAATACAAATGCCAAAGTATATGAGGTCAGAATACTGGTCAATGAATTCGACTCCATCCTGCGGCCTGCCATGACAACCAAAAACACCATCCTCACCAGCATTGTCGATAACGTGTTGTTTATCCCGATCGAAGCCATCTTTAATACCGATTCCGTGACCTTTGTTTATTTGAAAGATGGAGGGTCCATCGTTCGGCAACAAGTCATTGTGGGCCAGTCAAACGACAATGAAATCATTGTCAGGGCTGGAGTAAAAGAAGATGATGAACTACTTCTTGTACCCCCTGAAAATGCCGAAAAATTGGCCCTCAACCCCCTCCCAAAAGAGACCCTCGACAAATTTAAAGTTCAACCTTCCGTGCAAAAACCCAAAAAAACGAGGGACAAAGATTCAACAACCCATACACCCGAACCGCGCCTTATCCTTAAAAAATAGTTCACATGCCGGGGCACCTTCCCCTGTTGTTAGGGTATCCAACATTATGAACCACTAATTACCAATTACTTTCAGCATGTTCGAACGATATAAATACATCTTTAACATTGCCCTTGAAGCGGTTTTCCTAAACAAATTCCGCTCTATCCTCACTGCCCTGGGGATCATCTTCGGAGTGGCTGCCGTTATTACCATGATGGCCATCGGAAATGGCGCCCGGAAAGAAATCCTCGACCAAATGAAACTGGTTGGGGTCAACAATATCCTGATAACCCCGAAACCAGATAAACCCAAAAGTTCCGTTTCGACCGGAAACAGTTCTGAAAACCAATCGGAAGATCAGAATAACGAAAAAACCAAAGGAAAATATTCACCCGGACTAAGCCTGAAAGATGCCCAGAGCATTAAAACCATCATCCCTACCGTATTTACCGTAAGCCCGGAAGTAATCTATGAAACAGATATTATCAAAGACGGCATTAAGTCATCGGCCAAACTTACCGGGGTTACCCCCGATTTTTTCCGCGTATTTGCCCTTGAACTTCAAAGTGGGGAGATGTTCAATGAAGCTCAGCTTAAAGATGGAAAACCAGTTTGTATCATCGGCCCAACCATCAAATCAAAGTTCTTTCCAGGAAGCAATGCCATTGGGAAAGATATCAAATGCGGTCCAATCTGGCTCCGGGTGGTTGGCGTGCTGAAAAAAAAGGACGTGAACCAGTCAAGCATCGAAAACCTTGGGATTTCAGATTACAACAACTCCCTGTATGCACCCATCCAGACTTTGCTCCGAAGATACCGCGACCGGACCATGATCACCGAAGCCTCCCTCCATGGCGGGGGAATGGAATACTTCGACGGGGGATTTGCCGTTTTCTCTTCCGCCTCCTCCGAAGGATCGTTAAAAAATCAAATCGACAAAATCGTTGTTCAGGTCAAAGAAAGTAAACAAATCGGGCCCACTACGGAAATATTAAAAAAAATGATGCTGCGCCGACATGCCGGAGTTGACGATGTTGATATTAAAGTTCCTGAATTGCTCCTGAAACAAGAACAACGTACCAAAGATATTTTCAATATTGTACTCGGCGCCATTGCCAGCATCTCATTGCTGGTAGGCGGTATCGGCATCATGAACATTATGCTGGCCTCCGTTATGGAACGGATCAAAGAAATCGGTATCCGACAGGCCATCGGCGCCACCAAACGCGATATTATCCTCCAGTTTCTCATGGAAGCAACCCTCCTGAGCATCTCCGGCGGAATCATCGGAATCATCCTTGGACTTGCCCTGTCCAAAGGCATCATGGAAATTACCGACATCCTGACCATCGTATCCCCGGTATCGATTTTAATCTCATTTGGGGTCTCTGCATCCGTGGGGATTATCTTTGGCTATATGCCTGCAAAACGCGCTGCAAAACAAGACCCCGTTGAATCCCTCCGGTATGAATAAAATTTTTTTTGAACGTTTTATGAACCGCAACCTCCCAATCCCAGTCCTTCTGCTTTTCCTTTTCTCCCTTGCCTCTTTCGGACAGGACAATATCCGTCGCCTTTCGCTCGATGAAGCCATCACAATCGCCCGGCAACAATCGCCCGGGGCACTGAATGCCAAACAAAACTTCCGGGCCAGCTATTGGGATTACCGCTCCTACAGGGCATCCAATCTCCCTGCCCTGGGATTAACAGCCACCCTGCCCAATATCCAACAAAGCCTCTCCCCTTACCTCAACCCCGATGGAACCCAAAGTTATATCCGCCAACAAAATATCAGCGCCAATGCCAGCCTGGCCCTGACTCAGAAACTCGGGCTCACGGGCGGCACCGTTTATCTTAGCTCAGGCCTGTCAGGGGTCAACAACTTTAATTCCGAAAACCCGATTTCGTACATGAGTACGCCAATCAATGTGGGCCTGAACCAACCCGTTTTTACCTATAACCCCTTTCGCTGGGACCGGAAAATCCAACCCCTTAAATACGATCAGGCCCAACGCAAATACCTCGAAGATGTTGAACAGGTAGCAATTACTACCACCGACTATTTTTTTTCCTTGCTCCAGGCCCAGATTGAAAAGAAAATTTCACTTACCAACCTGTCCAATTATGATACGCTGTACCATATCGCCAAAGGAAGATACCAGTTGGGGAAAATTGCCGAAAATGACCTGCTCCAACTGGAATTAAACTTTCTTCAAGCTCAGGCTGCCCTTGAAAATGCCAACCTGGCACTCGATAACGCCCAGTTCAGGTTCAAATCACAACTTCGGATGAAAGACTCCGTCAATATTGAATTAATCCCCCCGGGCAACATCCACTTCTTTAAAATAGACCCAACCCATGCCGTTGAACTTGCCAATAAAAATTCTTCCACCGTCATCGATTTTAAAAAACGCCTCCTCGAAGCAGCACGCGACGTCAACCGCGCTAAAACCGAAGGCCGTTTCGACGCCGAACTCAACGCCATAATCGGTCTTACCCAAACCGGCGCTACCGTGCCCGACGCATACCTGAACCCAGTCGACCAACGACAGGTATCCTTAGGCCTTACCATCCCCATCCTCGACTGGGGCGTTGCACACGGAAAAATAAAAATGGCCCAGTCACAGGAAGAGGTCGTGAAAACATCCGTTGAACAGGATATTATTGACTTTCAACGCAATGTTTATCTGAAAGTGGTCCAGTTCAACATGCAACAAAATCAATTGCGCATCGCGGCCAAATCAGATACCGTTGCAAAAAAAAGTTATGAAGTGACCAAAGGCCGGTACCTGATCGGGAAAATTAACAGCATCCTCGACCTGAACAATGCCCAGATTGAAACCGATAACTCAGAAAAAAATTACTATTACGCCCTGCAAACCTTCTGGAAAAGTTACTATGAAATCAGAAAAATGACCCTTTTCGATTTTATCAGCAACGAACCATTGGAATTTGACATCCGCAGTATTAAATAATTATAAACTTATTAATATTGTTTCTAAATAATTTCTATATTTGCAAACAAATAGAATTAACCCTTATTTACAAACCTAAAAAACAATATTATGGCAGTTTTGGTTGGGCAAAAAGCCCCTTTATTTGAAGCAGATGCCGTCATCAATGGCGGTGATTTTGTGGAAAAATTCTCCCTTTCACAATATATCGGAAAAAAACATGTAATCTTTTTTTTCTATCCTCTCGATTTTACTTTTGTTTGTCCGACGGAATTGATCGCTTTTCAGGACAAAATTGAAGAATTCGAAAACAGGAACGTTGCTGTCGTGGGCTGTTCCATTGATTCTAAGTTCTCCCATTGGGCCTGGTTGAATACCGAATTGGACAAAGGGGGGATCAAGGGGGTAAAATATCCCATTGTATCGGACCTGTCCAAAACCATTTCGGCCAATTTCGATGTCCTGGCCGGGACCTATCTTTCGACCGAAGAAGGGGAGCTGGTATTTGAAGGGGGACCGGTTGCCCTCCGGGGACTTTTCCTTATCGATAAGCAAGGTATTGTCAGGCATCAGGTTGTCAACGATCTTTCGCTCGGCCGCAGCATCGATGAAGCCCTCCGGATGGTGGACGCCCTACAGTTTTTTGAAGAAAATGGCGAGGTTTGTCCGGCCAACTGGCACAAAGGCGATGAAGGGATGAAAGCTACCGCCGAAGGGGTTGCCAGTTATCTGAGCAAACATTAACCACTCTATAACTTGTAAATAACCATGGCCCCCAGTCCGGTATGGCTTACCGGTAATAACCGGATATTTTTCAGGTGATTGTTGATGATGGACTTACCGATGGCAAAGCCAAGCGCTGAACCAATCAATACGTCCGATGCCCAGTGCCGGTTATCGTAAATACGCGATAATGCGGTAAGCGAAGCCAGGGAATAGCAAATTACCGGTACCCAGATGGTTTCCTGATAAGCGGTTGCCACTACGGTTGCAACAGCAAATACAACGGTTGCATGACCGGATGGAAAAGATGTATAGTAAAGTGGGGCAAAAGGCCCCTCCCATTGAGAAGGATCCGGAGGGGAATCCTGCATGGGACGGTGCCGGTGGGTAAGTTGTTTGATGACCTGAGAGGAAACTGCACCAAAAAAAAATGCCTCTACCCCCTTTAATGCCGTAGCCCTTGCCTTGTTATCCCCCGCAATGGCGCCGGCACCATACAGGACCCCCAATGCAGGCAAAGAATACCAGCCGCTTCCCCAGGGCTCAATTCCATATTTAACAAAACCATCCATAAAAGGGGAACGGTTTGCCTGTGCCAATTGCTGGATTTTAGCATCCTGCGACAGCAGAAGCACAAACCCACCGGTTATTGCAGTAAAACCAATCCATTGTGCAGTATTCCAACGCAAAGGCGAAACGATAACATCGCGCGCATCTGTCAGATACGATATGAAATATGCCCTGTCCGGAACTACTGATAAATTGGCCGGCCCAACAGAATCAACCTGAGACCAAACCCTGGGTGAAAAAACCAGGAAAGCACAAAATAGGGAAAGCCTCACCATGGGCATCCGGGCACTATTCAAACTGTTTTGCTTCGTTCCAATAAACTTCCATTTCGGCAAGTTCCATATCATAAAGAGGTTTGCTTAATTCGGCTGCTTTTTTTTCAAGATGGTTAAACCGCGCCATAAACCTGCGGTTGGTCCGCTCCAATGCGTCTTCGGGATTGACATCGATATACCGGGCATAATTGATGATGGCAAAGATCAGGTCGCCCAATTCATGTTCCTGTTTTTTATGCTCCAAACCCTGCCCTACCGCTTCTTTTAGCTCATTCAACTCCTCCATCACTTTTTCCCAAACCTGGTCCTTGTTTTCCCAGTCGAACCCGACGCCACTGGCTTTTTCCTGAATACGATAGGCTTTGACCATGGCCGGTAAACCTGCCGGGACCCCGGAAAGGACAGAGCGGTTTCCCTTTTCCGACAATTTAATCCTTTCCCAGTTGTCGTGCACCTCTTTGGCATCTTTGACCTTTACATCCCCAAAAATATGAGGGTGCCGATGTATCAACTTTGCAATGATGCCTTCAAGCACGTCCCCAATATCAAAAGCATTGGATTCGGAAGCAATTTTTGAATAAAAAACCAGGTGCAACATCAAATCGCCCAACTCTTTCCGGATGGAATCCATATCCTTCGATAAAATGGATTCCGAAAGTTCATACGTTTCTTCAATGGTTAGGTAACGGAGAGATTCCAGCGTTTGCTTTTGGTCCCAGGGACATTTTTCACGGAGTTCGTCCATCACTTCCAACAGCCGCCGGAAAGCATCTATTTTCTTTTCCATCCCTATAATTTTTCACAAAAATACGATTTTCATTGTAATGTCGTTTATTTTTGTCAACATGACCATTGATTGCAACCATTGACTAAACAAGTTTACCCGTTGTTTTTATACTTTCGTTTGGCTTTACTTGTTATCCTGGTCTTTAATTTCTCAGCAGAAATAAGGGGACAGCGTCAACATACCCTTTTTTCATCCAACCTGATGTTCGAAGCTAAAGTCCATTATGGTTTTCTTTATCCCCATCATCTCGAATTGCAACAATACAGCGCACACTTCCCCGCCTATGAGATCAGCATACAAAAAATAACCTACGGAAAACAAAAATGGGAAAAGGCATTCAACTATCCGAATATCGGATTAACGCTTTTTTACTGCGGGTTGGGCAATAACCCCGAATTGGGCGTGGCCTATGCATTGATGCCCCTGATTAACTTTCCTTTGTTAAAAAACCACACTTTCACCCTGGGGTTCCGGTTTGCCCTGGGAATCGGATATGTGACAAACCGGTTCGACAGGCTTACCAACTATAAGAACCTGGCAATCGGTTCCCATTTCAATGCCGCAGTCAATTTAATGATCGAAACCCGGTTCCGGATCAACCGGACATTCTCGATTTCTGCCGGCATCAGTTTACAGCATTTTTCAAACGGCTCCCTGAAACTGCCCAACAACGGCCTGAATGCACCCATGGCCAACATCGGCATCGCTTACCGGCCCTTCCCTGAAAACCGGAATATCCCCGACCGGTTCTATGCCCCGACCGAACCCTATTCGGCCACGCTCCAACGGCCCCTTGAATTTAACCTGGGGTTGGCCCTCGGATGGAAAAACCTGAAAGCGGTCACCGGCGAAAACTACCTGGTATTTCATCTCTATGAAAATACCTTTGTCCGTCTCTCGAAAAAGAGCCAGTTCGGCATTGGATTTGACTTGTCGTACGATCCATCCCAGAGAAAGGTTTATGAACTCTATTATATCGACAAAACCGGATATCCCGACACCACCATAACCAACCTCAAATTTATCAATCCCGGTGTCAATGCCGCCTATAATCTGACCATGGGAAAACTTGGGATTATTCTTAATTTTGGCTATTATCTGCATTATATGAAACCAACAATCCCATTCTACCAGAAACTTTCGGTTCAGTACAATATATCCGATCATATTTTTACCAGTGTCATGCTAAAGGTGGTCTGGGGCCGCGCCGAATATATCGGATGGGGGTTCGGTTACAGGTTTACTTTATTATATGGACGAAAAACGGTTCGCTGAAATGACAACCAAAGAAAAAACCGGCACAGCCCTGATGATCCTTGTAATACTGGGGCTTACTGCCTGCAATAAAAGTGAAAATTGTTTCACCAGCAGTGGTGAGCTTACCAGGGACACCCTGACAGTCACTTCTTTTGACAGTATCTATTTATTTGATAACGTCACCCTTGTCCTGACCCAGGATTCAATTAACCGTGTGGTGGTTGAAGCGGGAAAAAATATCATTTCCGGAATCACTGCCGAAGTATCCGGGAATAGCCTGGTTATTCATAACAACAATTCATGCAACTGGTTAAGGGAATATTCCAATCCGACGGTGTACGTTTCATATTCCTACTACAAAAAAATTTTATATATCTATTATGAATCCTCCGGGGATGTGCGGTCAACGAACCTTTTGTACAACGAAGCCATAGAAGTCCATACCTGGGGCGGGAGCGGAACCATCGACCTTACTGTTAACTGTAGGAAAGGGATCTTTGAACAGCATATGGGAACCGTCGATTTTCTGATACGGGGGATCTGTGAAGAAAGCAATGTCTTTGCCGGTGATTATGGTTTGTTTGATTTAAGGGACCTCCGTACGGGATATACCTACATTAAAAATTACGGCACCAACAATTGTTACGTACAGGCCAAACATGAACTCAACGCAACCGTTGGCTCCATCGGGAACATTTATTATAAAACCCCTCCCGAACCCTATTTAATTAAGCACCCGCCCGATTCCGATCAGGTACTTCCCATTCCGGTAAACTAAGATGAGATATCAATACGCCCGGGCGAACAGTACCCGTTGACGGGAGGGTTTTCCCGAATAGACGCATCGCCCCTCCTCCAGGGGATTATTTAAAGGGATGACACGAATGGTCGCTTTGGTCTCATCTTTGATTTTTTCTTCGGTTTCGGCAGTACCGTCCCAATGGGCAGAAATAAACCCACCGGGGCCATCAAGGACCTTTTTAAATTCATCCCAGGAATCAACCCGGAAGGTATTGTTTTCCCGGAATGATAAGGCCCGGTCGTATAAATTCTGCTGGATCAGGTCGAGAAGGTGGACCACTTTGGTTTCAATATCTTTCAATTGAAACACTTCCTTCTCAAGGGTGTCCCGGCGGGCAATTTCAACAGTGCCCTGTTCAATATCGCGGGGCCCCAGGGTGAGCCTCACGGGAACGCCCTTAAACTCATATTCGGCAAATTTCCAACCTGGTTTTTGGGTATCCCGGTCATCATATTTTACGGCTATCCCTTTTGATTCCAGTGCGCTTTTAACCGGGGCCACAACCCTGGAAATTTCTTCCAACTGCTGGCTGGTTTTAAAAACCGGGACAATTACTACCTGAACCGGTGCGAGCCTGGGGGGAAGGACCAATCCGTGATCGTCGGAATGCGACATGATCAAAGCGCCCATCAAACGAGTTGAAACCCCCCATGAAGTAGCCCAGACATAATCAAGCTGGTTTTCCTTATTTAAAAATTTCACATCAAACGCCTTGGCAAAATTTTGACCTAAAAAATGAGAAGTGCCCGATTGTAAAGCCTTCCCATCTTGCATTAAGGCTTCAATGGCATACGTTTCAATGGCTCCCGCAAACCGTTCGGAAGGGGACTTTGTGCCTTTAATGACCGGAATTGCCATCCATTTTTCAGCAAAGTCGGCATAAACCGAAAGCATGGTCTCTGCTTCGCGGACTGCTTCCGCCTCACTGGCATGCGCGGTATGGCCCTCCTGCCATAAGAACTCGGTTGTACGTAAAAAAAGCCGTGTCCGCATTTCCCAACGAACAACATTGGCCCATTGGTTGACCAACACAGGAAGATCGCGGTATGATTTTATCCAATTCCTATACGTGTCCCATATAATGGTTTCCGAGGTTGGCCGCACAATCAATTCCTCTTCCAGCTTTGCATCTTCATCCACAATGATCTCTTTTCCATCGGGTGAATTCTTTAGCCGATAATGGGTAACCACCGCACATTCCTTAGCAAAACCAGCTACATGCGACGCCTCCTTGCTAAAAAATGATTTGGGGATGAAAATCGGGAAATAAGCATTGGAATGACCGGTTGCCTTGAACATTTTATCCAATACCGATTGTATTTGTTCCCATATTGCATAACCGTAGGGTTTTATGACCATACAGCCCCTCACTGCTGAATTTTCAGCCAAATCGGCTTTGATAACCAGATCGTTATACCATTGGGAATAATTATCTGCACGGGTTGAAAAATCTTTGGCCATTTATAAGTTTGGTATGAGATTTGTTATTATTCGCGTCGTTTTACGATGGCAAAAATACAAAATTATCCCGATCGTAAAGAGAAAAGAAACCCACGGTTTTAAAGATCAATGCCATGAAAAAGTCAATCCTCGGTGTCGTAGTCCTCAGTTTGGCCATAAGTGCCTGTACGACACAAAAATTAACATCTTCCCTTGACAACGACGATGTTTATGCTTCTTCTGCAATACCGGGAAAAGCCACCCAATACAGTACACAAACCTCCTATACCGGGGAACAGGCAATTACCTCCCCCGATAGCGCTACCTGGGCAAAGTCAAGCGCTTCTGCTTTTTCCGATGATTACAACGACTACTCCTATTCTTCCCGTATCAACCGGTTTTCAAGTTCCGATACCACCAAAGGATATTTCGACGAATCCTATACGGGTGTGGCCAATGACGTTGCTTCAGAAAACGAAAACCCCAGTGTCAATCTCTATTTCGGAGTTGGTGCCGGTTATGGTGGTTTTTACGGTTCATCCTATTCCTACGGGTTTGGATGGGGATACCCCTATTATGGGTGGGGCTTTGATTGGGGATGGGGATACCCCTATTATAGCTGGAATTATCCATGGTATTCACCATGGTATTATCCCTATGGATGCTGCTGTTGTTATAATCCCTGGTATTATGAGGGATACTATCCCTACTATCCGACCAATACCTATTATGGGCCAAGAAACAGCCTGAGCTCATACGACGGGACCAGCATCAGAAATGACCGGGTTTCATCCCAAAACATGGCCGGGCCCACCACCCTGAACCCGCGTTCAAGCGCTCCACCGGCAAACTCCCGGATCACAGGCACAACCGTGGAAAACAGAAGTTCAGCACAACTTACCGAAAGGACCACCGATCAAAAGGCCCTTAGGGAAACCGGGCAAACAACCGTAAGAAGCGACAATCAAACAGCCATCCGGAGTACCCCTGCCAACCAGAAAGAATACCGTTATTCCCGTTCCACCAGTAGTCAACAGGTGTCCCATTCCAAACCCGACAGTAAAAAACAAGTTCAAACCCGTAGCCAGCAGCCTGCGCCCCGCTACATTCGTCCCGGAAGCGCGAACCCTACGCAACGATCGGGATCAACACAAAGCTACTCATCACCGGTTTATCGCCAACCCAAATCCAGCAAAGAATATATCAGCCCACGGACAAACACCGGAACTTCCCGTACCGCCCCTTCATCGGTCGGACAAAAAACCAGCACTGCCCCGGCAACAACAGTGAACAGAAGTCGTACCTTACCATCAAGCAGTAGCAAAAAGAATTATTCCACCCCCACCAGGTCATATTCCCCAGGTTCATCGGCTCCTGCCCGGTCGGGATCCTACTATAGCCCCCCGGCCCGTTCTGGCAGCAGCGGATCGTATTCCGCGCCCTCTCGTTCAGGAAGCAGTGGGGGAAGTTATTCAGCTCCTTCACGGTCGGGCTCCTCAGGAGGCTCAACCGGTGGAGGTGGTGGACGTCGCCGATAACCCACAACAGATTCAGGGAACCAATCAAATATTAATGATCCATGAAAAAAACCATCATAATCGTATCGTCACTCTGGCTGGCTGTATTTTCAACCCTTGGTCAAACTGCCGAAGATGCCCTTCGTTTTTCGAGGGTCTATTATAGCGGAACTGCCCGATTTAATGGATTGAGCGGAGCCTTTGGGGCAGTAGGCGCCGATTTTTCAACACTTGGCACCAACCCTGCGGGAATCGGGCTCTATAAAGCATCGGAAATGACCTTTACCTTTGCCCCCAATATCACCCATTCAACTGCCAATTACAACGGCACCAATACCTCGGCCGACGAAGTAAATTTTGGGCTGGGCAATTTTGGATTTATTGTGAACATCAACCCCTACGGCAGAGGAAACCAGGGGAAATTTAAGGCACTGAACTTAGGCTTCGGATTTAACCGGCAAAACGATTTCAATAACGAGGTATTCCTATCCGGTGTCAATTCCCAAAACTCCATGATGCAAAGCTATGTTAATGAACTCAACACCAAAGGGACCCCACCGGAATATGTTCGTGACGATTACCCTTTCGACATCGGCCTGGCTTATGCGACCAACCTTGTTGCCTTCGACACAAACCAACAACAATATTTTTGCGATGCAAAATATGGCGGGGTTGTTCAAAACAAGACCATCTCAACTTCCGGGTCTATGAATGAACTTGAATTATCCCTGGGAGGAAATTTTAATGACCAGTTGTATTTCGGGATCACCTTTGGCGTCCCTACCATCCGCTATTATGAAAGCAGCAGCTATCAAGAGATCCGAACAGCAGATACCATCCCGAATTTTATTTCCCTCAATTACCGGTATAACCTGCAAACCCAGGGAACAGGCATGAATGTCAAATTTGGGTTGATATACAAACCTGCCCCCTGGATGAGGATAGGCGCTGCCGTCCATACACCAACATGGTTTCCCAGCATGCACGATGAATGGTTCAGCAGCATGCAATCAAATTTCACGGTTACCCAATGGAACGCTACTGCTTATTCGCCCATTGGCAACTACGATTACCGTTTAACAACCCCGTTCCGCGCCATGGGGAGCGTCGCCTTCTTTGTTGGGTCGTATGGCCTATTCAGTGCTGATTACGAATATGTTAATTATTCCCAATCGCGTTTTAATTCGCAATTCGACAGCTACACCGATGTAAACAATACGATCAAGTCAACTTACCAATCGTGGGGAAACCTGCGTTTCGGGACAGAATGGCGTTTGTCGGATTTCAGGGTCAGGGGCGGTTTTGCTTATTTCAGCAATCCATACGTAACCGGAAGCAACAACAGTGAACGGTTCCAGGCATCGGGTGGTCTCGGTTACAGGTCACGCCATTTTTTTGCAGATGTAACCTATGTTTGGTCGAAAATGGCCCAGGATTACTATTTGTACGATGCCGACATGGTTAACCCGGCCCACATAAACACCTATACCCACACCGTTTCGACAACCATCGGCTTTAGATTCTAAGTTGTTATTTTTTGAGCCTGTTTAAACCAGCTTTGGCCTTTTGGCTAAGGCTGGTTTTGTATTCGGGGGTGTCAATGGACAAACAAACCCGGAAGGCACTGTCGGCCTGAACAACATGTCCCTGGCTTTCGTACATCAGTCCCAGTTGCAATGCGGCAGAGCAACTGAAATAATAAGGTTCGTTTTTCCCTCTCTGTATGGTTTGTTTATAAGCATCAACCGCTTTTGTATGATCTCCCAAAGCATGATAAATCCTTCCCAACCGGTAGGTATATTCAAGAAAATCGCGCCGGGTATGAATGTAACTTTTTACAGGGTGATCGGTTATTTCTTTCAAAGCATCGCCATAATATCCCCCGTCAAACAGCAAGCGCGCCTTTAAGAGGGAGCTCCCGGGGATAACCTTTGCTTCAGCTTCATGCAACGCCTGCTTATCTTCATCCACCAATAGAGCGCCCCCGCTGGTCCGGATCAACTCCATCTGATGCAGATATCCCAATGTATCGCCTTTGATCAGTGAAATCCAGGCAAGCTTCTGACGTGCGGCACGAAGATAATTTTGTCCATGAAAATTAACAAGGTATTGCTGAAAAAACCGTGCGGCCCTTACATCAAGTTTGTTCAACCGGGCCATGCCTTCCAGGTAATCGAGGTAATAAAAAGGATAGGACTTCGCCTGAGGCAGCCTCGTCTGTAATATTTTCAAGGCCTCATCCGTCTTTCCATATTTCAAAAGAATATTGGAACGGGCAAAAATGATAAGCGGGCTTAGCCCGAGTTGTTCAGCCTTTGCCTGTTCATCAAGCCTGTTGAGCAATACCAGGGTTTCGGTTTTATTTTTAAGGAGATTTGCGGCTATCATGGCCAGGTAAAAGGAAGCCTCCGGTCGTAAAAGCAGAAATGCACGGTCCTCCCCGGAATAATCCCCGACCAGGCGAAGTTCCTCCAAACCCAAAGAAATTGTCCCTTTCATTCCCAGGATATCTTTGACCCACTGATAGTTTTCGGGAACCAGGCCCATCAGTATATGAATGATCCCAAGCCCTGTTTTGTTTGGAAGGAACCCTGGGAACTTCCGGTCATTTTCGGCAAACAACCGGTGGGCGTTTCGGATATCGAGCGCAGCCTGGGCAAAATCGCCAAATTTTATCCGGATAAATGCCCATTGCAGGTAGATTTCGGCCAAACTGTAGGCATAATAGGGAGAATATCTTGACCCCTTCTCCAACTTTTTGATCCTGATCGACTTATTTGGGATGAGCTGATCAAAGGCCCGCCGTTCTTCCCCGATATAAAGGGTCAAAAAATCGATATAATTTTCCAGATAAACCGGAAGGAGGTTGGAAGGGTTTATTTTTTTTTCGATCGCCAGGATATTTTCAGCTTCCTGAAACCTGAGAGAGAAGATACTCCGGTATGCGTCCCTACAGCGATTGTTAAAATCATATTGGGCGCTGACAAAAGATACCGATAAAAAAAATACGCCCAGTATCAGCAACAGCCTGATCAGGGGCGCTTTGTTTACGGTACGATGCGCAACCATCAATGAATGGCGTTCACAATTCCATCATCCACCAGGATACGGCCACAATACTCACATACAATAATTTTCTTGTGCATACGGATATCAAGTTGGTGTTGGGGTGGAATTTTATTAAAGCACCCCCCGCAGGCATCGCGTTCGATCTGGACGACGGCAAGGCCATTTCTTGCATTTTTACGAATCCGCGTGTATGCCGTAAGAAGGCGCTCTTCGATAAACCGCCGGTTTTCCTCAGAAGCACTGGTCAGTTCATTTTCCTCCTTTTCTGTTTCAGCTACGATGTCTTCAAGTTCGTTGCGTTTGATATCCAGGTCGTTTTTTTTATCGAGCAATAATTTCTGATACCGTTCGATTTCCTCGGTTTTCCCTTCAAGGCCTACCTGGTATTCTTTGATCCGTTTTTCGGAAAGTTGAATTTCCAGGTTCTGATATTCAATCTCCTTGGTCAAAGAATCGTACTCCCGGTTATTGCGAACGTTCATTTGCTGGTCTTCATACTTTTTAATCAACGCCAGGGCATCCCTGATGGCATTTTTCTTTTCCTGAATTGATTTCTCAAAGGTTAGGGTTTCCTGGATATAGTTATCGATGCGGGTTTCCAATCCTGCAATTTCATCTTCCAGGTCTTGCACTTCCAGTGGCAGTTCACCCCGGATGATCCTAATTCTATCAACCTGGGAATCAAGTTGTTGCAACCGATACAGAGCGATCAGCTTTTTTTCGATGGTAACTTCTGTTTTTTCATCGTTGAGTTCGACCTTGTTATTGCCCGAACCTTTTATCGGAGCAGGTTTACCAGTAATTTCCCGTCCTGTTTCCTTAGGCAGGGGTTCCCCGGCAGGTTCTTTTCCAGTAACAGGTTTTACTAATTTTGAAGGTTTTGAGGTTGCAATGGGGTCTGTTTTTGTTTTTGCCATAAATGCTTAGTTAAAAATAATGAACCGGGTTGGTATTGATCTCTGAAATAAGGAATGCAAAGGTAGGAAATTTTTCATTAAGCGTATAATAAAGCCATTCTTTTACCCCCTTTTCGCTCTCATAATGACCAATATCGGCAAGGAGGATTGAGTTGCAGGGAAGAAAAAAATCGTGATATTTCAGATCGGCGGTCAAAAAGATGTCGGCGCCGGCACGGATGGCATCGGGGATTAAAAAGTTACCCGATCCTGTACAAAGGGCCACTTTTTGGATGGGTTTGTTACGGAGTTCGGAATGCCGGAGCATGGGTATTTGAAATGTATCTTTGACGAGACCGAGAAACGTTGATTCCGTTACCGGGGTTTCCGTTCTACCGATCAACCCGGCCCCGGCGTGGGAAAAGGCATTGGAAAGGGGATAAATATCATAGGCAACCTCTTCATAGGGATGGTTCGACAACAAGGCCTGGAGGATTTCTTTTTTCTGATGGTTTTTAAAAACGGCTTCAATCCTGATTTCAGGTTCCTGATGCAGAAGGTTTAATTTTCCCACGTAGGGTTTAGCTTCCCCCAGGGGCCGAAAAGTGCCTGTGCCCTGAACGTTAAAACTGCACTGGTCATAATTTCCAATATGCCCGGCGCCAGCTTCAAACAATGCATCCCTGACTTTTTCGGCATGGGTTAAAGGAGTGAAGACGGCCAATTTCGACAGTTGTCCCGAAAAAGGTTTCAGTACCTGGTATTCAAAAATCCCGAGCGCTTTCATGGCGGAGGCGTTAAGGCCTTCGGGCAGATTGTCGAGGTTTGTATGAATGGCATAGATGGCAACCTGAGCTGTAAGCGCCTTGGTCAGGATATTGGTCTCAGGCCGTCCCGGAGGCAGTTTTTTTATTGCATGAAAAATAAAGGGATGGTGGGAAATAATCAGGTTACACCCTTTCGTTATGGCTTCGTCCATGACCGGTTCAGTAAGGTCAAGGCAGAGGAGCGCGGCATGGAAGTCCCACTCAGGGTCGCCGGCAATCAGTCCCGCATTATCGTAATCTTCCTGATAGGACAATGGGGCAACGGATTCGAGGTGACGGATAATCTCTTTGATTTTCATTTTTCACTATATTACCGGTGTAAAGTTACGGAATCGCACTGAAAATATTTCGGCGCCTGTTCATAAACATGTTTAAAAGTTTCTCGCGATTTATGCCGTTTGTACTTGGAAAATATCAATATTTGAACTATAATAATCAGGACAGAAAAATGGTAATAAAGGCTGATCAGATATTTGTTGTCGATAAAAATTCCATTCACCGCAATCTCATCAAATATCATTTAAACGTAAACAAGTTTTCCAGGGTCCAGCCCTTTTCATCGGGGGATGAATGCCTTTACCGGATATATAAAAATACCATACCGGATTTTATCGTAGTTGATTACGACCCGGATAATTTTACCGGGTTTGATTTTATTAAGAAGGTAAAAAGGGCAGCGCCACAGGTTCATATTATTTTCTTTACGACCAATGACGACCCCATACTTGCAGTGAAATTACTCGAAGCCGGGGCGAGCGATTATTTAGTAAAAACCAGTAAAATTGATTTTGGAATTTCTGAATTGATAAAAAACATAAAGTTCATTATCCGGGATCCGGTCATTTCCGATTAACCATTTTTCCAATTGTCGGCATAAGCGCCAAGGACGACGCCAAAGAGGGATAAATAAATGTCTTTCTATCTTTTTTTTCATTGAAAGCCAATTATTTTTTTAACTTAGGCGTTTGAATCATGGGAACAATTCGTCAGGTTGCATTGGCGCCATTTTCGTTACTTTATGGCCTGGGCATGCAGGTCCGGAATTTTTTTTATGATTGGGGATTGTTTCCTTCCAGTTCGTTTGACAAGAGTGTGATTTCTGTTGGGAACCTATCGTATGGGGGGACCGGAAAAACCCCAATGGTAGAATATCTGGTCCGTTTGTTACAGTGCGATTATCATGTTGCAACACTGAGCCGGGGATATGGCCGGGAGAGCAAAGGGTTTATCCTCGCTTCCAAACGGTCGAGTGTGAAATATATTGGGGATGAACCGCTTCAGTACTTGAAGAAATTCGACAGCATTAAAGTTGCCGTAGATGAAAACCGGAAACATGGGATAACCCAATTGCTGCAAAAATATCCGGAGTTGGATGTTGTTTTGCTTGACGATGCATTTCAACACCGCCAGGTCAGGCCTGGCATATCGATCCTGTTGACCGATTATCACCGTCTATATTCAGAAGATTTTGTTTTACCATCGGGAACCCTCCGGGAATTCAGGCGGGGGGCCGGCCGCGCCGACATTATTATCGTTACCAAGACCCCAGCCATTTTTTCGCCCATTACCAAAAGAAGGATTCAACAGTCGTTGCATCCAGCCAGTCATCAAAGCCTCTTTTTTTCTTTTATCAGATATGGGGCATTTGTCCCATTTCAAAATGAAGGGGTGGACCCAATACCTGAAAAAATCAATACGATCCTGCTTTTTACCGGAATTGCCGACGATTATCCTTTACAGGATTACCTCAAACGGAAATGCAGTGAACTGATCACCCTTAAATTTCCCGACCATCATCCGTATAATGAAAAAGAAATTGAGGTCATCAAAAGGAAATTTGAAGGGCTTCCAACGAAGAAAAAAATTCTTGTTACTACTGAAAAAGACATGATGCGTTTAAAAACCTCAGCGCTTTACACTAAATTAAAAAATATGCCGTTATTTTGCGTTCCCATTGAAATTGATTTTCACGGCAACAACAAAGAACTTTTTGACCAGGAAATACTGACTTATGTTAAAGCAAATAGAAGAAACCCTGACATTTCTAAACGCACAGATCACAGAAAAACCTGAAATCGGGATTATCCTTGGCACTGGCCTTGGGGGATTGGCAAAAGAGCTGGAAATCCATCATACCATTCCATACAAAAACATCCCGAATTTTCCGGTATCGACTGTTGACGGTCATCACGGGCAATTGATCTTCGGCTCCATGAGTGGCAGGAAGATTGTCGCCATGCAGGGACGTTTTCATTATTATGAAGGTTATTCAATGAAAGAACTGACGTTCCCCGTATATATTATGAAATACCTCGGGATACGGTTGTTGATATTGTCCAATGCCAGTGGCGGGTTAAACCCCGACTTTAACATTGGCGATATCATGGTTATTGAAGACCATATCAATCTGATGAAAGACAATCCCCTGATCGGAAAAAACGAAGATGCCATTGGCGTGCGTTTTCCGGATATGAGCAATGCCTATGATAAAAAAATGGTCGAACTTGCTTTTCAGATTGCCAAACAGGAAGGCATACACCTTTGCCGGGGAATCTATGCAGCCGTATCGGGCCCCACCTATGAAACACCAGCCGAATATCGTTATATACGCACGATTGGGGCCGATGCCGTGGGGATGTCAACCGTTCCGGAGGTCATTGCAGCCCGCCATGTTGGACTGAATTGTTTTGCCGTATCGATCATTTCCGATCTGGGAGTACCCGGAAAAATTGTTGAGATCTCCCATAAACATGTCATCGATGCCGCCTCTTTTGCAGAACCCATAATGACCCGGTTAATCAAGAAAATTTTATTGAGCCCGGATTTTTAATAAACAACGATATTCAATACTTTTAGTTTCCAGCCATTTCCGGTCCGGCATCTTTTTTGCGAAAGTGAGAGTGATATCAGGCCACTTCCCATGATGGCCCCGGTTACGATAAAGAGGTCGGGGGTGAAAACAGGTTCATTGTTCAGGAGGTGGTTGATCACAATGATCCCAAAAAAAGCCGCAGATCCTATAAGCAGCGTTTTACCGGCTTTTCGTGGGAAAGCAAACTGTTTGAATACGGTATTGACCTCTTTCAGTTTTACCTCGAAAGGGCGCATTCCATAAACAGAGACTGCAGAATCGGACAAGCTCCAGATTTTTCCAATCAGGAGGGTATCGGGTTTTGAAACCCGAATTTTTATTGGTTCTTCAATATGAAAATAGTATCGACGGGTCGTCCCGATTTTCTCTACCATTAAAGTTTTCTGTGAAATGGCGGAAAAGGAAGCCAAAAAAAACAGGAGCAATAAAAAAGGCCTCATGGATATTGTAAAAGGTAAAATTAAAAAAAATGAAGGAACCCGGGCATCTCTTACGGAGGTTGTTGATAAAAAAAAACGGGAGAAGTTGGAGAAGCTAAACGGAATAGCCCTACTTTTGGCACATGGATGATCCGAAAACACGAAAAAAAACCCGGAAGCCCTCCCTGGGCGAAACGGTGTTTGAACACGGGAAAATCCCTCCTCAGGCCATCGACCTTGAAGAGGCAGTATTGGGCGCCATGATGTTGGAAAACGACCGTTTGGCCGAAGTTATTGAAGTGTTGAAACCCGAAGTTTTTTACAAAGAGGCCCATCAGATGATTTTTTCGGCGATACAACGCTTATTTTCACAAAACGAACCTGTAGATATCCTTACGGTAACAGAAGCCTTGCGAAGGAGCGGCGAACTTGAAATTGCGGGAGGGCCTTACTTTATCACGATGCTTACCAACCGGATAGCATCGGCTGCCAATATTGAATTTCATTCACGGATCATCCTGCAGAAATACATTCAGCGGGAACTGATCCGGGTTTCATCGGGAATTATCAAAGATGCATACGAAGACTCCACCGATGTTTTTGACCTCCTGGACCGTGCGGAAAGCAATTTGTTTTCCATCAGCGAAAGCAGCATTGGAAAATCGTACATGGACATGCAATCCATCATCAAGGAGGCAATCAAAGAGATCGTGGCAGGCCGCCAGCATGAAGGCCAGCTCAGGGGCGTGGGGTCGGGCTTTACCGAACTTGACCGGGTGACCTCGGGGTGGCAGAAATCGGACCTGGTCATCGTTGCCTCAAGGCCAGGAATGGGAAAAACAGCATTTGCCCTTACCATGGCCCGAAATGCTGCGGTTGACTTTAAAAAGCCCGTGGCTGTTTTTTCGCTGGAAATGTCGTCGATTCAATTGGTAACCCGTTTAATTTCAAGTGAAACCGAAATTCCCCAGGAAAAATTGCGCCGGGGAACGATGGAAGAACACGAATGGGCCCAATTAAATTCAAGGATATCCCCACTCGTTGACGCCCCATTGTTCATTGACGATACGGCTGCTTTGTCGATTTTTGACCTGCGTGCAAAAACACGGCGGTTAAAAGCGCACCACGATATCCAGATGATCATTGTCGATTACCTTCAACTCATGCAGGGCAGTCAGGATGCCCGGGGCAACCGGGAACAGGAAATCAGCAGTATATCCAGGGCATTAAAATCATTGGCCAAAGAGTTAAACATTCCAGTCATTGCGCTGTCGCAATTAAGCCGTGCCCCGGAGAAACGTTCCGCAGCGGCAAAACCCATTCTGTCCGACCTGCGCGAATCGGGTTCCATCGAGCAGGATGCCGATATGGTCCTTTTTATTTACCGGCCCGAATATTATAAAATTGATGTGGACGAATCGGGCGATTCTACGGCCGGGGTTGCCGAAGTCAGTATTGCCAAAAACAGGAATGGCCCGTTAAAAGATGTCCGATTGCGGTTTATCTCCAAATTTGCAAAATTTACAGATGTTGAAATGGAGTATCCGCCATCCCATTCCATAGCGGGAAATACCGCTTTTGACGGGTCGGTCAGGACCCGCACCTATATGTCAAAAATGGATGATGATGAGTCACAGGAAGTGCCTTTTTAACCGGAGAAATTTTTTATTGCTTTTCGTTTTTCTTTTCTTTCTGCCCTCCCTTCAGGCGGCTTATATTTTTATTCCCATGGACAATTCCCAAAAAAACCACCTGAAAGCGTATGGTATTGCCTATTGGGTTTTAAAAAAAGAGATCGGGGTTGACTGGTTGCTCAATTATCGTGGCGGGAGTTTTATTTTTCAATATGCGAGGCCGCTTGAACAGGAATGCATCATCCGGGGGGTTAGTTTTCAGGTGATGGCCGATGTCCAAGCCAACTCCATTTTTCAGGAAATAGCTGATCCTCAAATAAATATGGAGCAAATCAAATTACACAAAGCGCCAAAAATAGCGGTTTATTCCCCCAAGAACAAACTTCCCTGGGACGACGCGGTTACACTCGTTTTATCCTACGCCGAAATACCTTACGATGTGATTTATGATGAAGAGATCCTCACCGGGGTTTTGCCTATTTACGACTGGTTGCATTTGCACCATGAAGATTTTACCGGCCAATATGGAAAATTCTGGGCGGCTTACAAGAATTTTCCCTGGTACCAGGCAGATGTGGCATCACAGGAATCGACTGCCCATAAGATGGGATATGAAAAAGTATCGCAGATGAAACTGGCCGTTGCAAAAAAAATCCGTGACTTTGTGGCCGGAGGTGGCTATCTTTTTTCTATGTGTTCTGCTCCCGACAGTTATGATGTTGCCTTATCGGCCGACGGGGTGGATATCTGTGATGTCATGTTTGATGGGGATCCCATAGACCGGAATGCCCAATCGAAATTAAATTTTGAAAACTGTTTCGCCTTTGAAAATTTCAATTTGACCATCAATCCCTATGAATATGAAATTTCATCGATTGATGTTACAGAAACAAGGCCAAAAAACCTCCGGAAGGATGATGATTTTTTTCTTCTTTTTGATTTTTCGGCCAAATGGGACCAGGTTCCCAGTATGTTGTGCCAGGACCATGAACAACTGATCCATGGTTTTATGGGACAGACCACTGCTTTTAACAAACGGTACCTTAAGTCGAACGTTGTCATTCTGGGTGAAAACAAATCTTTAAACGAAGCCCGATACATTCATGGAGATTACGGAAAAGGCACCTGGACTTTTCTGAGCGGGCATGATCCTGAAGATTATCAGCACCTGGTTGGGGACCCTCCGACCGACCTGAACCTTTATCCGAATTCGCCCGGATACCGGTTAATTTTAAACAATGTCCTCTTTCCGGCCGCAAAAAAAGAAAAACGAAAAACCTGATCCCGGGTCAATGGATCCGGTCGTAAACTTCGTACCTGTAAGAAAAACCACCGGTTGTATCATAAAAAATTTCGGACCCCGAAATCAATTTCCACTGAGAAAAGTCAATTTCCGGAAAATAAACATCTCCCTCAAAAGCCTTATGGACACGGGTGAGGTAGAGGCGGTCGGCAAAGGGCAGAAACTGCCGGTAGAGAGAGGCTCCCCCAATGACGAAATTTTCGTGGGAGGAGTTGCATTTTTCAATGGCGCCGGCAATGGAATAGGCCATTTCGCACCCTTCGATCCGTTCGTTTGGGATATCGGTGACCACGATGTTTGTGCGGTTGGGAAGAGGCCGGTGGGGCAGGGATTCACAGGTACGTTTTCCCATGATGACGGTATGGCCGCTGGTAATTTGCCGAAACCTTTTGAGGTCATCGGACAGATGCCATAAAAGGTCGTTGTTTTTTCCTATGGCGAGGTTTTCGGCTATGGCAACAATAATTGAAATCATAAGGATGTTTTATACTGCAATCTCCCCCTTGATGTGGGGGTGCGACTGATAATTGATCAATTGGAAATCATCAAACCGGAAATCCCCGATGTTTTTCACGCCGGTGTTTATGTTCATTACCGGAAGTGCCAGGGGCTGTCGTGTCAACTGCAATTTCACCTGATCGATGTGATTGGAATAGATGTGTGCATCCCCGAGGGTATGGACAAATTCGCCGGGTTGAAGGCCGGTAACCTGGGCCACCATCATGGTCAGAAGGGCATAGGAGGCAATATTAAATGGGACTCCAAGAAAAACATCACAACTTCGTTGATAGAGTTGACAGGAGAGTTGTCCATTGGCGACATAAAACTGGAACAACAGGTGACAGGGGGGCAATGCCATTTTTTCAAGATCACCTACATTCCAGGCGCTCACGATATGCCGTCGCGAATCGGGGTCATGGCGTATCGATTCAACGACGCGGGCAATCTGGTCGATGGAAGACCCATCGGGGCCCGGCCATGACCGCCACTGGTAACCATAGATGGGCCCCAATTCCCCATTTTTGTCGGCCCACTCATCCCAGATGGTCACTTTGTTTTCATTCAGGTATTCCACATTGGTTGATCCCTGAAGGAACCAAAGCAGTTCATGAATGATAGAACGGAGGTGGAGTTTTTTTGTAGTCAGCAAGGGGAAACCCGCCTTCAGGTCAAATCGCATCTGATATCCAAAAACGCTGATGGTTCCCGTTCCGGTGCGGTCGGTTTTTTTAACTCCGTTATTCAGCACATACGTGCAAAGGTCGAGGTATTGTTTCATAATATATAGCGAGGTGGCGAAATAGCGAGGTAGCGAAATAGCGAAAATTAATCTATCAGTGATTGGTTGGTGAAAGAAAGGTTTTTCTGTCGTGTTTATGACGGAAAAGAATGGCAAATGCCACGGCAACAACCAAAGAATATATAGCAAAAGTCATCCATATCCCTTTCCAGTCGCTGATGCCATCCTTTCTGAAAAAGTGTTCGATAATCACGCCACTGAGGACACTTCCGAGGATTGCGCCGAAACCGTTGGTCATCATCATGAAAAGTCCCTGGGCGCTTGCTTTGATTTCCGGTTTACTTTGGGTTTCTACAAAAAGGGAGCCGGAAATATTGAAAAAATCAAAAGCCATTCCATAGATAATACAGGAGAGAATGATCATCCAAAGGCCATCGGCCGGATTCCCGAAAGAGAAAAGCCCAAATCTCAGTACCCATGCGATCATGCTGAAAAGCATCACTTTTTTAATGCCAAACCGTTTCATAAAGAATGGGATGGTAAGAATAAAAAGGGTTTCCGATATCTGGGAGATAGACATAATAATTTCAGGATATTTAACGGAAATCAAATTTTTATAGATATCAATTTTTGCAAAGTCATCTAAAAAATTTGCGCCATAGGCATTGGTTAATTGAAGAGAGGCCCCCAACAGCATGGCAAAGAAGAAAAACACGGCCATTTTATAATTTCTGAAGAGGGAGAAAGCATTCAGGCCAAAGGATTCAACAAAAGAACTCTTATGCCCTTTTCCGGGAGGCGGGCATTTGGGCAAGGTAAAGGCGTAGGCCCCAAGCGTCAGGGAGGCAGCGGAGGCAACATAAAACTGGTAGGCAGAAGCTCCCAATCCGGTCAGGCTGATGATCCAAAGTGCAACAATAAAACCAATGGTCCCCCAAACGCGGATGGGTGGATATTCTTTGATAATATCCCTATTATTCTTTTCGAGCGATGTATAGGCAACCGTAATGGAAAGGGAGATGGTTGGCATATAAAACATCATGTTCAGCAACATGAGCCAGAACATAAGGGTAGGGTCCCGGATGACCGGCACTGTAAAAAGGATGATGGCCGCAACGATATGAAAGGCGCCGTACAATCGTTCGGCATTGACCCACCGGTCGGCAATAATCCCGGCCAGGGCAGGCATGAGCAGGGATGCAATGCCCATGGTCGAAAATATGGCCCCGAATTCCGTATAGGACCAATGCATGGTATTGTCGCAATATTTCCCGATGGTCAGAAGCCACGAACCCCAGATAAAAAACTGTAAAAAGTTGAGCAGGACAAGGCGTGTTTTAATATTCATAAAATGTGTTTTAACAAAAAGATGGGGGTTAACAATCGACCATTCCGTTCGGCTATTTTCGTTTATTAATTTCGTCGCGGATCTGGGATGCGTTTTCGTATTCTTCATTGTTCACGGCAATCCGGAGCATTTCCTCCAGTTCTTCAAGAGAAAGGCCGGCATATTTATTTCGGGTTTCGTTGTCCGGTTCTTCTTTTTGGTCAATGGCCGGGGGTGTTTCGCTTTCCTCTTCCATTTGTATCCCTGCAGCAGCCAGGATATGTTCATAGGTAAACACGGGGCAGTTAAACCGCAACGCCAGGGCAATGGCATCGGAGGTCCTGGAATCGATTTCCTTCTCTTCGGCCCCGTCTGAGCAAATCAGCCTAGCATAGAAGACCCCTTCGCTGAATTTATTGATCACAACTTCGGTAAGAACGATATGGAAAGCCTCTGAAAAAGATTTAAAAAGATCGTGGGTAAGTGGGCGTGGCGTCTTTATTTTCTCCAATTCGATGGCGATTGCTTGCGCTTCAAATCCCCCGATGATGATGGGAAGCCTCCGTTTCCCATTGTGTTCACCGAGAATCAATGCATAAGCGCCGCTTTGCGACTGACTATAAGACATACCAATGATTTCCAGCCTGATTTTTTCCATCCTGCACGGTCGGTTTTCGCCATTACAAACCTACGTCAATTTTCAATAACGGGCAAAACATGTGTAAAAAAAAGGAGGGGGGTGGACTCAAAATCATATTGTAAACTGGTTCGGTTGCCCGATATATGTAAGTTAAAACCAGCTTTTTAATCAAAATGTCCTGGTCAGGCTTCCATCGGTTTTTATTGCTTTTGTCTTCCAATTCAAGAACGCATTTTATGTGAACATATTTCCAAATCGGGCAACTGGAGATTTCATGCCGAACTTGAATTAGGATGTTCAACCTTCAATGATCCAGATAAATGTGTATGATTTGATTCGAGGTTCGTTCTTTTATCAAGGATCAATGAAATAAATCCGGGAATAAGATCGAAATAAATTTCCGATAAATGCAGGCTTTCAAATCCAGTCAGGAATATTTGCTTTAAGAGTTTACTTTTCGTATATTTGTCATCGCCAGTTAGGGCTAAACAAATATTTTCCAGATGATTGTTGCATCCAGGACGCTTTCAAATACTTGAACAATAACTGGTTTTAAAGATTGACATCAATTTCAACACTTCAAATTAGAGTACCCCTCAACACAAGTTATAACTTTAAAACCAAATCCCATGAAAAAGTTCAAAACTGGAATTGTTATCCTAATTACCTTGATTTTGACGTCCATGACTTCACCTCCTGACAGTCCTGATCCATCCTATTTTACAGCATTCGGATATGGATCCATTGCAGCGTCAATCAAAGGAGTGCCTGCATTTGGAAAGTATGACCCTTCACAATTTGATTTTCAGAACGGCGTCTTTTACATCAGCAAGGATGCGACTTGTTTGGACCTGAGAGCCCTTTTGCCGCAGGGGCAAACCTATGGGTCAATGCTTACCGCTTTGTTCAAGGCCAAGAGTGACTTGCTGAAAGATAAAAAAGATGATGGCAGCATTTATTGGTACGCATGGAGCTCACATGATTATGACGGCACCAGGAAGTATCCTGAATGGAAACAGGGATCCCCTCATCCCGATTATCATGACAAGCAGGTGTGGCAGGCGCCTGTGAATATTGAACCTGCAAAAACATGGGTTTCATCTGCCTACTTTTGTGAAGAAGATGGGCTTTCCTCCTTGAAAGTGGATGTGATAAACACCTGGCTTAAATTAGCAAAACCTGGCTACCAGTTATATATTCTGAATACTGTCGGGTTTCAACGGTGGGTAAAGGAAGCCTCCTATTGGGATTATGGCCAGGGAAAACAAGTCACCCCCCTGGAGTTTGTTATGTCGGAAGATCACTATTCCCACTGCATCCTTCAGATAAAATAGGCCAATCCTATCCCCGATGTAATGTAACGTATGGCTCGGGGCTGGCACCTTGTTTTATCATTTCCACTAACAAGCGACCTTTCATCGCGCATCGGCGGTTTAAAAGGTTCTACCTGCCGGCGATGTCGGTGGGGCAGCCTATTCTATTTAGGTGGCGTTCATTTGTAATTAATTAATGGATTCCAAACCTGGTTTATCTTTCAGCCTGTTTTTGATCGTCTGGCTTTCTTTTTATGAGATTGTCCTGGTATTTTTATCATTACCAATAGAATTATTACAAAAAACTTTTTATTTTTGTCAACAGTCAAAATAATTAAATACGTAAATATGAAAAGAGCCCTTACACTTGCATCTGCTTTGTTGTTGCCTTTTTTTACCCTGGCAAGCGAAGCCAATCTTGTTATTCCGGAAGGAATAAGAGAACAATCCCTTTTATACTGGGGGTTTTTAATCACATTTGCCGGATTTATGTTTGGATTGTTCCAGTTTCTTAAGGTTAAGAAGATCGGGGCGCACAAATCCATGCTGGATGTGGCCAATGTAATTTTCGAAACAGCAAAGACCTATCTTATCCAGCAGGGCAAGTTTTTAATGATCCTGTTCCTGTTCATCGGCTCAGCGGTGGCCTTTTATTTTGGATGGCTTTCGGATGCCCATTTTGGGGTTGGGGGCGTATTGATGATCTTAGGATGGACGGTTATTGGGATTTTGGGCTCTTACAGCGTTGCCTGGTTTGGGATCAGGATGAACACGCTGGCCAATGCCCGGATGGCATTTGCTTCCCTTGAAAGAAAGCCGATCAAACTTCTGAACATTCCGCTCAATGCCGGTATGAGCATCGGGGTTGTTTTAATTTCACTTGAGCTGATCATGATGTTGATCATTTTGATGTTCGTGCCCGGAGAATATGCGGGGGCAAGTTTCATTGGCTTTGCCATTGGCGAATCGCTGGGGGCATCTGCATTGAGAATAGCCGGGGGAATTTTTACCAAAATTGCCGATATCGGGTCTGACCTGATGAAGGTGATTTTTAAAATTGGCGAAGATGACCCCAGAAACCCGGGCACCATTGCCGACTGTGTGGGCGATAATGCCGGTGACAGTGTGGGCCCGACGGCCGATGGATTTGAAACCTATGGGGTGACCGGTGTTGCCTTGATATCGTTCATTATTCTTGCCGTTGCCGATACGGCCATCCAGGTTCAGTTGCTGACATGGATTTTTGTGATGCGTATTTTCATGATCATTACCTCCATTGTGTCATTCTGGATTAACAACGCCATCAGCAAAGCAAAATACAACCATTCGGATGATCTCGATTTTGAAAAACCGTTGACTTCCTTAGTTTGGATTACTTCGATATTATCCATTGCAGTAACTTTTGCCATTAGTTATCTGACCATTTCCGACCTCCCCAACAACCTTTGGGTTACCTTATCGGTAATCATCAGTGCCGGGACACTGGGCGCCGCATTGATCCCGGAGTTTACAAAACTGTTCACCAGTCCGAAATCGACCCATGTCAAAGAGGTCGTTGTTGCATCCCAAGAGGGGGGCGCTTCGCTCAATATCCTTTCGGGTCTGGTTGCGGGAAATTTCAGCGCATTTTGGCAGGGCATGGTCTTTTTCCTGTTGATGTTTATTGCCTATTTTGCAAGTACTTTTGGGTTGGACAACTTTATGATTTATCCTTCCATTTTTGCCTTTGGCCTGGTGGCCTTCGGCATGCTGGGAATGGGACCGGTGACCATTGCCGTTGACAGTTATGGCCCGGTAACCGACAATGCCCAGTCGATCTACGAATTATCGCTGATCGAAGAGATCCCGGGCATCGAAAAGGAGATTGAAAAAGATTTTGGGTTTAAACCTGATTTTGAAAAATCAAAACACTATCTTGAAGCCAACGACGGGGCCGGGAATACCTTTAAGGCAACTGCAAAACCGGTATTGATCGGGACAGCCGTCGTGGGCGCAACCACCATGATTTTTTCCCTGATCCTGGTCATCAAGAATTCACTGGGCATCGAGCCCGAACAGGTACTAAACTTGTTGAACCCTTACTCCATTTTGGGTTTTCTGTTGGGTGGCGCTGTTATTTACTGGTTTAGCGGGGCATCCATTCAGGCTGTTTCAACCGGTGCCAGCCGTGCGGTGGCTTACATCAAGAAAAACATAAACCTTGACCCAAATGCCCCTAAAAAAGCCGATACGGCAAAATCGAAAGAAGTGGTTCAAATCTGTACTGTGTATGCCCAAAAAGGGATGTTGAACATATTCATCGCCATTTTCTCGTTTGCCCTCGCATTTGCCTTTCTCTCTTCCCCTACCGGTTTGGAAGATTCAATGAGCGAAGCCGACAAGCTGCATTTTGCCCTTCCGGTCTCCCTGTTTGTCAGTTACCTTATCTCTATTGCTTTTTTTGGCTTGTACCAGGCAATTTTCATGGCCAATGCCGGTGGGGCATGGGACAATGCAAAAAAGGTTATCGAAGTGGACATGAAAGAAAAGGGGACAGAACTTCATGCCGCTTCCGTTGTTGGCGATACGGTTGGCGATCCGTTTAAAGATACCTCCTCGGTCGCGCTGAACCCGATTATTAAATTTACCACGCTTTTCGGGCTTCTGGCAATGGAAATAGCCCTTTCTGAACATTTCAGGGCAGTAGCACACTATGTGGGATACCTCTTTTTCGCCATTGCCCTCTATTTTGTTTACCGATCTTTTTATAAAATGCGTATTAAAAACTAACGTTTAACTGATTCAGAAAAAGGCTACGGGAATGTTTTCTGTAGCCTTTTTTTTCACAAACTTTTGATACTTTTGCGGTTCATACAATAATTTCCAAAAATCCTTTCCAATGATCGACAATAACTTTGCCAGAAGACACAACGGGCCATCGGGCCATGAGATTGATTCCATGCTCCGGAAAATCGGCGCTGATTCCATTGAACAACTTATCGACCAAACCGTTCCACCGGTGATCCGGTCAGAGAAGCCCCTGGCCTTACCAGCGGGCATGAATGAGTATCAATACCTGGAACACATAAAAAGCATCGCTTCAAAAAACAAGTTGTTCAAGAGTTTTATCGGGATGGGTTATTATAATACCATCACCCCGGGCGTCATCCTGCGCAACATTCTTGAAAACCCAGGATGGTACACCGCCTATACTCCGTATCAGGCTGAAATTTCACAGGGCCGTCTGGAAGCGTTGCTCAATTTTCAAACTGTGGTTGCCGACCTGACCAAAATGGCAATTGCAAATGCTTCCCTTCTCGATGAAGGCACAGCCGCCGCTGAAGCAATGATTATGCTTTTTAACAGCCGTTCGCGCGATGCTGTAAAAAGGGGCGCAAACCATTTTCTTGTTGCTGATGATTTATTCCCTCAAACAATCGACGTTATCCGTACCCGTGCCTTGCCCCTTGGCATCCAACTGATCACCGGAAAGCCGGACGAATTTACTTTTACCGATATGGTTTTCGGTTGTGTTGTCCAATACCCAAACCAATTCGGCGCTGTTTGCGAGTATTCGACCCTTGTTGAAAAAGCACACCAGCATGGAGCCATGGTTGCCGTAGCCACAGACCTCCTGAGTTTGTTGCTGCTAACCCCTCCGGGGGAATGGGGGGCCGATATTGTTTTTGGGTCCACCCAGCGTTTTGGGGTACCCATGGGCTATGGCGGCCCTCATGCTGCATTTTTTGCAACCCGTGACGAATATAAACGCCAAATGCCAGGCCGCATCATTGGCGTATCGGTTGACGCCAATGGCGACCGGGCGCTCCGCATGGCGCTTCAAACCCGCGAACAACACATCAAACGCGAAAAGGCCACATCCAATATCTGCACTTCACAGGTGCTGCTTGCCGTGATGGCCGGCATGTACGCAGTATATCACGGACCGAAAGGGCTTCGTCAGATTGCCCGCCATATCAACATCCTTGCGGGCGTGTTGTCACAGGAAGTTCAAAAATATGGATATCAACAACTAAACCATTATTTCTTCGATACACTCTGCATTCAATTGCCTGCCGGGGCATCGATCGACCCAATCCGTAAGAATGCCCTTATAAACCAGATGAACCTCAGGTATATAAACGAAAACCATATCGGGATCAGCATCGATGAAACTACCTCTCTTGCCGACATCAATACGCTCCTTGAAATTTTTGCCAAAGCAAACGGTAAAGTTTATCAACCATTTGTTTGCAATCCCAGGGAGTGTGAAAAAATGGTTACCCTTCCTCCACAACAAACCCGTACATCCGAGTACTTAACCCACGCGGTTTTTCACAATCACCATTCCGAAACGGAGATGATGCGTTATATTAAAAAATTGGAAATCAAAGATTTATCTCTCAATCGGTCGATGATACCCCTGGGGTCTTGCACGATGAAACTGAATGCAGCATCGGAACTTTTTGCCCTTAGCTATCCCGAATTCGGTGGCATCCATCCATTTGTCCCAAAAGACCAGGCCGAAGGGTACCAGTTTCTGATCCGTGAACTTGCCAAAGACCTGGCAACCATCACCGGATTTGATGCCGTATCCTTTATGCCGAATTCAGGCGCAGCGGGTGAATATACAGGTTTGATGGTGATCCGTCAATATCATATCGCCCAGGGTGAAGGCCACCGGAATGTTTGCCTCATCCCATCATCGGCTCATGGGACCAACCCGGCCAGCGCTGCCATGGCAGGGATGAAGGTTGTGGTCATTCAGTGTGACGACCACGGGAACATCGATCTTAACGACCTGAGGAAGAATGCGGTTCTTTACAAAGAGACGCTTTCTGCATTGATGGTGACCTATCCTTCGACCCATGGTGTTTTTGAAGAAGATATTCTGGAAATTATCGGCATTGTCCATGAAAACGGCGGACAGGTTTACATGGACGGCGCCAATATGAATGCCCAGGTCGGATTGACCAGTCCGGGCCATATCGGGGCCGACGTTTGTCACCTGAACCTGCATAAAACGTTTGCCATCCCACATGGCGGTGGCGGTCCCGGTGAAGGCCCGATCGCCGTTGCCAGCCACCTGACCCCGTTTTTGCCCAATCATGTTTGTGTGGAAACCGGTGGGGACAAAGGGATTACGGCAGTTGCTTCAGGTCCGTATGGCAGTGCATTGATCCTCACCATTTCGTATGGGTACATTAAATTGATGGGAGGCGAAGGGCTCACAGAGGCCACCAAAATGGCCATATTGAATGCAAATTACCTGAAATCGTGCATAGAACCTTTCTATCCGATATTATATACAGGGAAAAATGGACGTTGCGCTCATGAAATGATTGTTGACTGTAACGGGATCAGCCGGCAAACCGGGATTGGCGCCATTGATATTGCAAAACGCTTGATGGATTATGGTTTTCATGCGCCAACAGTAGCTTTTCCCGTACACGGGACCCTGATGGTTGAACCCACCGAGAGTGAACCCTACACGGAGTTAAACCGGTTTGTTGAAGCCATGGTCATGATAAAATCAGAGATTGATGAAATTGCATCGGGGAAAACCGATCCGAAAGTCAATGTGATCATGAAAGCGCCCCATACCGCAAAAATGGTCACCGCTGACCATTGGGAACTCCCGTACTCCCGTCAAAAAGCAGCATTCCCTGTTAAAGTGCTGGACGAAGACAAGTACTGGCCCACGGTAACCCGGATTGACGATGCTTTTGGCGACCGGAACCTGATTTGCACTGCGTGATATGACAGATGATCTGCTGGTCCTGACCGTTTCTGCCCTTTCGATCGGTTTTTTCCATACATTACTTGGCCCCGATCATTATTTACCCTTTGTGGTGATTTCGAAAGCGAGAAACTGGACAGCCGGTAAAACTGTTTGGGTGACCGTACTTTGTGGGATAGGACATGTTGGGAGTTCGGTTTTTTTAGGGCTGGGAGGCATTGCATTGGGGCTGGCCGTTTCAAAACTTGAGGCCCTGGAATCGATCCGTGGAAACCTGGCGGCCTGGTTGCTGATGGGGTTTGGACTGGCATATATGGCCTGGGGAGTGCGGAAAGCATACAGGGACAAGCCACATACCCATTTTCATGTTCACGGTGCCGAGGCGGAACATTCCCATTTACATGCCCACCATCATGACCACCTTCATGTTCATGGGTCTGAAAAAACCAGAAGCCTGACCCCCTGGATTTTATTTACCATCTTTGTATTTGGCCCTTGTGAACCATTGATACCCTTATTGATGTACCCTGCGGCATCCGGCAGTTTCGTCGGGTTGATCTGGATTGTCGTGGTTTTTTCGTCGGTCACGATTCTTACCATGCTTGCCAGTGTAATGTTGCTCCGTTCCGGACTTGTTTTACTGCCTATGAAAAAAATTGAACGCTTTTCCCATGCCATTGCAGGGGCAACCATTTTGATTTGCGGGTTGTCCATTCAATTTTTAGGGTTATAAAACACCAGGTTGCTGTTGTTGCGGGCCGGTCAAGTCTCCGGGAAAACCACCTGAAATAGAGGTACGATCTTTCTGATAACATTAAAAAAATATGGCTCCCTGGCTTGTGCATGCCATGAAATCTCCATAGATTTGGTTGGATTTATTCCAGAAAAAATCATGAGATTATTTGTACCCGGACTGTTGACATGGATGATCGTCATGCTTTGTTCAAGTTCATGCAACCGATCGTCTCATAACGAAAAGGCATCCAGGTACAAGGCAATGGTTGAACTTGCCGACTCCCTGAACCACTTTCGGCCTCAGGTTTCCGACTCCTTGTACCGTGTCATCCTGCTCGATTCCTGTGAGGAAAATAGTGTTTTCCATGCCCAGGCGTTGATGGGGTTGTCAACTGTACTGAGCAACAGGGGTGATTTCGATTCTGCATTGCTGTTGTTGTCGAAATCATCTGACCTTGCTTTCCTCTTGCAGGATACAACGCTGATGCTGGAAGGTTTTATCGTAAAAGGGAATTTGTATATGGGACAAGGAAGTGGGGAGAAGGCACATCAATGTTTTGCCCAAGGGCTGAAATTGGCAAAAGCAAGCGGGTCAAAAAGCCATATCTATCGGTTTCTGCTCGGACTTGGTACGGCCCAGATGGACCGGGGCGAATTTCCCGAAGCGGTGAAGACCTTTACCGAGAGTGTGAAAATTACACAGATGGAAGGCGATGAGGAGAACCTTGCAAATGCACTTGTTAACCTCTCCCTGACACTCGATCGGTCAGGAGAGAAGAGGGCCGCTTTACATTATATGCATCAGGCCCTGGGGCTTAGGAAAAAACTCAACCTTACCCGCGAATATGCAGCCGGGCTTCAAAATCTGGGCATTATGTACAAGAATGAAAATCAATATGATTCAGCACTTATCGCCTACACTTCGGCACTAAATATTTTTTATCAGCTCCACGATTCGGTCAATGCAATCATGGTCCGTTATAACATTGGGATAATCCTGAAAAACCAAAAAAAATTTAAGGCTGCAGAAGGTGAGGTTAACCAGGTGTTGCTCTTCTGCAGAAGGAAAAACATTGTAATTGGCCAGGTCCTGGCTTATTCTGCCTTGGCATCGATATATGAACTGACCAACCGGCTTAACCCTGCTATATCGGCAATTGACAGAGCGGTTTCTTTGGCTAAAAGAGATGGCCTGACCTCCTATCTTCCTTCGTTTCTCAGTAGCCGTCATGAAATCCTGGCCCGCATGGGCAATTTCAGGGAGGGTTATCTTTCAGCACTGGAGGAGCAACAAATATCCGACAGCCTCCTTTCGCTTGAAAAACAGAAGGAGATTGCTGCGCTCTCCCTGAAATTTCAAACAGAACAAAAGGAGGCAGAGAATAACCTTTTAAAAAAGGAGAACGAAGTACAGCATTTTCGTATCCTCCTCCTGAGAATAGGATTGTTATTGGGTTTAATGGTGTCTATTGTTGTGGTCTTCATCTTTTTTATCCGGCATAATCAGTCAAAACATAAAGCCCGGCTTGCCGAAGAAAAAGCAGAGCGAATGAGCCAGGAAAGGAGGAACCGGGAAATTGAACTGGAAAAGATTACCCTGGAGCACCAACTGACCGAACAAGAACTCGTTTACCAGTCACTTATTCAGGCCGATCTTTCGAGGGTGAACAGATCGGTTTCCGAAACCCTTACCCCTTTCACCCTACGATTTTCAAGAAAGAAAGACCAGGAAGAGTATCGCATGGCCCTTCAGTCGATTACACGTTCCTCAGCCAAAGACCCTATGGCCGATTTCGAGATGGTTTTTAAACAGATACATGTTACATTCTATCAAAAACTCCTGTCGTTCAGCCCCGATCTGTCGAAAACCGAACTACAGGTCTGTGCCTTGCTACGCCTGAACCTCTCCTCCAAAGACATTGCCCGGCTTACAAACCTGAACATTACATCCATTGAGATGACCAGGCACCATATTCGTAAAAAATTGAAACTTGAGCAGGGCGAAAACCTTACCGCTTTCCTGATTACCATCTGAAAAAGGGCCCTGCCGCTAATGTTCTCCTGTTTTGCACAAGCGGTAAAAAAGTTTGCAATATGGCAAATTGACAATGCAACGGAGTATTAACCTTTTTATCAATTCCGAAAAAACTTTTTATTATTATTCACAATCAATCCTTTCTGAGTTTTATAAAGGAATTCTATAGGTTTTTCCTGCTGAATAAATTCACATTTCGCGCTGGTTCATCCTACCTTTGAATTCATTTTTCATTTGGGATGGACGCTTCACCAAAACCGAAACCAGCCGTTTTACTTGTTCACAAAGAGGGTGGCCTCACCCCCGGTTTGTTCAGCTCTTTTATGCTGTTGGCCGATCAACCATTGGTTGCCCATACCGGGGAGATGGCCATTCGGATGGTTCGGGAGAACAACAATATCAGGCTTGTTCTCATTGGGATGGACCTGCCTGATTTTAACGGAATTGAGACAGTTATCAGAATCCGTGAGACCCAAAAAACATTGCCGATCGTGTTGCTCACCCATTATCTGACGGTTGAAACAATGCAGGTTGCCAACATCATCGGATGCAATGACATCATTCAGGAACCGGTAACCCCGGAAATGGTGCAGTCAATACTCGGTAAATATTTAACAATCCGTCCTGAAACATGTTTAAACGAAAAACCATGAAACAGAAAACACTTTTCCACATGGTCTTTAAAATGGTCATGTTACTTATTATTATATGCCAGGTAAAAAATATCAGCGCACAGGGACAGAAACCCCAGATGGACATGACCGAATTGGCCAAGCAGACCCAGAACCCGGTGGCAAATATGTATCAGTTTCCCTTCAGTTATCTGGGCGATTTCAATTCAGGAACAACAAAGTCATACATCTCTACCCTGATGGTAAAACCAGTTGTCCCGGTGAAACTCTCAAAAAGTCTTCTGTTCATTTTCAGGGCAGTCATTCCCGTCACCTTCATGCCTTCACCCATTAATAAAACCGGGCTAAGCGATATTCAGCTTCAATTCTATCTTTCGCCCATCAATAAATCCAAATTCATCTGGGGGGTGGGGCCCATGGTATCAGTCCCCTCTGGCATCCCACCCGATATGTGTTCCGGAAAGTGGACTGCCGGTCCGGCAGGAGCGGGATTGTTTATGTTGAAACATCTGGTGTTCGGGGCCCTTGTTACCCAGCGCTGGTCGTTTGCCGGCGATGGCTCCATGCCCGAGGTGAACCAGTTGTACTTTGATGGTTTCATTAACTACAACTTTAAACATGGATGGGCTTTGGGCTACACCCCGGAAATTTATGTCAACTGGAACCAGGGCGGCACCAACTGGAACCTGCCTGTGGGCCTCAATATTTCGAAGGTCTTTAAACTGGGCAAACAACCTTTTTCGGCCAACATCGCCTATTTCTACAATGTGATCCGGCCTGAGAACTATACGGACATGTATGTTAAAGCTGGGATTACCCTTCTGATTCCAAAGAAATAACCTGTTATCAAACCAAAAACTGATCACAACATGACAAAGATTCAAATCGCAAACCTTAATTCACAACCGGAAATGACCGGCAGGCAACAAGGGCTGATTGGAGTAATATTGATGTTTTTTCTGCCTCTCCTTTTAGCCCTTCCCTTGCTGTCGCAGGCCCAGAGCCCGGGCCCCGTAGCTTCCGGCTCAGATATTAATCTAAATAATTACCCTGCCGCCGATGAAAAGGAATGGGGCCAATTGCTCTGGAACCTCAAACTGGCCAACCAGGACCTTGCTGATTTTACCCATTACCGGTCGGTCGATCAGCAGGGTATCAGCGCCAACCGCTACACCATTGCCTTTGCCTCCTATTTCCTGGCGTTGGAGCAATACCATAAATTCCCAGCCTGGCGCGAAGCGATCCAACCTGCATTCGACAGGCTGATACAAAAGATGTTGCAAAAACCGGTTTGGGAGTACTGGGCCAACGAGAGCTTCGGGATCACAAAGTTCGAACCCAATATGGACCGCCCCTATGCCTCATCCTCCGATCCGGTAGGGTACGCCAACATCATGTATTCCGGTCACCTGGGCATGATGATCAACCTCTACCAGATGTTGTACCACGACATGAAGTGGGACAAACCCGGTTCCATTGTTTTTCAGTGGGATGAAAAAACCAGGTTTGTCTATGATAACAGGCGTTTGCAGGAGGTGATGTTCATTCAAAACATTACCAACCCGGTGCCGGGCATCGAGTGCGAACGGAACGCGATTTTCCCGGCCTGTAATACCCATCCCATCATTAGCTATAAACTGTACGACCAGATGCACAATACCCGGTTTTTTGCCTCTGCAACCTCAGTCTATAATCCCTGGTGCGATTCTGTTTTTATTAATCCTGTTACCAAAGACTTTGCCTCCTTCTACCTGATCAAGCAGGGATGGGCCTTCTCGGGGTGGAACCCGCGTTATGGAAATAAAATGGACGAAGTAATGGCAGAAATGGTGAAGAAAGGCGTTGACTTCAATTCAGGGGGAAACGATGGCTGGATCGGGACCTTCATGCATGCCTGGCGCCCCAATTTGATTGAAAACAATTATCCCTATCTGAAAAAGAAACATTATAAAGAGCTCCCTAACGGAACTGCAATTCTGACAAAAGATGTGATTGCCCCTGATGCCTACTATGCGTTTTTTACCGCCCTGGCTGCTGAGGTGGGCGATGAACAGGCCAGAGAGGCTTTGCTTAAAACCGTTGACAGCATCTATTCCCCGGTTTGGGAAGATGGCACATACCACTATCCTTTCATGGACAATGTGCCTACCGTAAACCTTGCGGCAGCCGATGGCGCGAAAAAACCAGCAACGCCACCACCGGCAACGGTCCAGCCTCAGACAAAACAGAACACCGCGCCAGCATTGCCCGGCCACGGCGATGCCACCAACATGAAAACCTTCCCGTCGCACTCCGACCTGGCCGACCGGCTGATCGCCATTGCCAGGGCCCTTCCGGCAAAGGGACTGTATTCCATGGTCAATTATCCGGTTGACGCAAAACATTTTACAGAACCAGCCATTTCGAACGTGGGCCTAAATAAAATCATCCTAAAACGCGCCCTATATGACCGGGGAAACAAAACGCTCATCGTCTCAACGATCGGGAAAAAAGATGGAGGAAGCGCTTCTTTAACAATAATCAACCTCAACCCGGCCAAAACCTACTCCATCGAGATCGATAAAACGCATCACAGTGATGTAGCAAATAAACCCGACCAAATCATCACCATTGATGCTGATAAAGCACATGATATCATTGTGAGTGAAAAATAATATCAATTTGCATAAACATTACTAACCAAACCATTATGAAAACAAGAAAAATTTATTTCAGCCTTTTAGCAGTCGTAACTGCATTTGTAATCACATCGTGTGGTTCGCCGGTCACTTTGACAAGTTGGAAGAACCCGAATGACAATTCAAAAATTTCGAAAGTAGTGGTAATGCCCCTTTTCGACAAACTTGAATACATGAAACCATTTGAACAATCGATGGATGCCTATTTTAACTCTCAGGGACTGAAAGCGCTTGGATCGCTTGATATCCTGAATCCGGATATCAAATACCCCATTGCCGACATTAAAAAGAAATGCGACAGTCTTGGCGCGGATGGTATTTTGGTATTTGTTTATAAAGGCACCGATAAATCACAAAGTTACGTTCCACCTACCACCTATACTACTGGCGGGTTTGGCGGTTACTGGGGCGGTGGATACTGGGGCGGCGGTTCCTGGGGCGGATACGGCAGCGGTTTTTATGGAGGGGCGGCTGGCTTCGACGCAGGCAGTACGGTAACAACCGGAGGCTACTGGACGACTACTTCTGTGGTAAACCTGAAAGCAAGCCTGTACACCAAATCTTCGAACGATGCCATCTGGACCGGTGACATTACGGTAACCGACCCGAACTATGTTGACCAGAGTGCCACTACCATCGCCCAGGACATTTATGCAGATTGGGTGAAAAACAATCTTTTGAAATATCCACCGGTGAAAAAGTGATTGGGATAAGTTAAACCAACCAGGAAAAGAATAATCCAATGAAAAAAGCAATCAACACTTTTTCTTTGCTGCTCGTGATCGGGCTGATGATCAACACGGGCACAGTAGCCCTGTCACAAACCGCTGGCAAGGCCGATGCCACAAACATCAAAGCCAGGTACGATGTTCTGAAGAATCAATTCGACATCGCCCGGTATCAGTGGTACGACCTGTACGAACACGGAGTGATGGTAAAAGCTGCTGAAGCCGGAAAACTCCTGGATCAGGCAAAAACGCTGCTGGAACAGAAACAAGCCGGGGATGCCGCGAAGTTGCTGGATCAGGCAGAAGCGTTGCTGAAGGTATATGATACAAGCGTATTGCCGCAATACGATGCCTCGAATACAATAAAAAATCCGGATCTGTCGCGGATCAGAAATTCCACCATCGGTGATTACAAGGCACGCGATTACTATGGACTGCTTAAAGGCGATATCGCCATCGGGTTTGTAGGAAAAGGCAGTGACGGGCTTTACTATGAAATCATGCCCCTGATCAATTATCACGGAACGGGGGGCGTGATCGAACCTGTAGCCTTCGAAATCATGCGCAGCGACGAATTTGAAAACCTCCATATGGTGCTGATCAAAAAAAAGCCACTGCTCATGCTGGAGACCGACAGTTCGATGGTTTTCTATGCGGAAGAGAATGGTAATTATCAGCTCTATTCCGTATCAAGAATCGGCGGAAAAACGGTCGTGTGGATTGAAGGAGCGGGGAAAGATCTTGAGGGCGTGGACGTCTATTTCAATGTTCTGATGAAATCGAACATGACCTATTGGTACAACCAGAACCAGCCAGGAAACGTGCTCTATCCCGGAACATCCTTTTCGGGGATCGAGGAGATCGGAAGCGCCGAAGGGGTGATCACCATCGGAGGAAAAACCGCGACCTTTAAAAATGCCATGGGCGAATCGGAGAACCTGTTCAACGGCCCCAACGCTGATCTAACGACCAACGTGATCGGTTACCGCAAGCAGATGACCACCTATGGCAATGAGTGGTGGATGCCTTTTCACACCGACCAGTTAGACGGGCAGATGTGCATCATCGGGGCGTCACGCGATTTTGCAATCCAGTATCAA